>Ga0209039_10000548_pt1 | contig 36292 bp, 31 predicted proteins | sample BogFormECP12_OM1_FD_188238 | JGI IMG/M metagenome (GOLD analysis project Ga0209039, IMG submission 188238) | Bog forest soil microbial communities from Calvert Island, British Columbia, Canada - ECP12_OM1 (SPAdes) (version 2) | ecosystem: Environmental > Aquatic > Freshwater > Wetlands > Bog ...
CTGCCGCCGCAGCAAAGCCAGTCGCTGGCCGCGTCAATGATCGGGCAACTGGGCCCGTTGGGGCCGATGGCGGCGATGGCCCAGAAAGATCTGGGGCTGAAGAATCCGAACGACCTCTATGTCGGGATGCTGCGCAGCCGCACGGCGGAAGATGCGTTGATCCGCCGCTTCGATCTGCGCCGTGTCTATCGCGACAAAAAGATGTCGGACGCCCGCCATGACCTGGAAAATGCCAGCAGTATCGTACTCGGCAAGGAGGGCTTCGTCAGCATCTCGGTCGAGGACAAAGACCCGAGCCGGGCGTCCCAAATCGCCAACGCCTACGTGGACGAGTTGCGCCAGCTGACGCAAGACCTCGCCGTGACCGAAGCCGGACAGCGGCGGCTGTTTTTCGAGCGGCAGTTGGAGCTGGCCAAGAACAATCTGGCCGACGCGGAACAGGCGCTGAAAAAGACCGAGCAGAAGACCGGACTGATCCAATTGGATGGTCAGGCCAAGGCCATTATCGAGTCGGTGGTCAAACTGCGGGCGCTGATGGCCGCGAAAGAAGTCGAATTGCACGCCATGCGGCTGTTTTCGACCGAGCAGAATCCCGACGTCATGCTCGGCGAACAGCAACTCTCCGGCCTGCGCGCGCAACTGGCCCTAATGGAAAAGCAAAGCAGCGCCCCGGCCGATATCCAAGTTTCGGCGAGCAGTGTCCCTAGCGGCAACGTCCCCGAGGCCGGCCTGCAGTATGTCCGCAAACTGCGCGAGGTGAAGTACGCCGAGGCTATGTTTGAACTTCTGGCAAAACAGTACGAAGCCGCCCGCCTCGATGAGGCAAAAACCGCGGCCGTGATCCAGGTCCTCGATCCCGCCATCGAACCCGACCGGAAATCCTCCCCGCCGCGGATTTGGATTGTCGTGATCGCGACCCTGTTAGGGTTTTTCGGTTCGGTCGGGTACGTTTTGTCGTCCGAAGCCGTCGGCCGCATGCGTTTGAACCCAGATGTCAATGAGCGTTTGACCATGCTGAAGACAGCCGTTCTTCAGCCCCATTTCCGGCCACGCACTTAGCCCAGCGCCATGCCCATGCGATGAACTCTTCCCCGAAAACATACCCAGCCGGCGCGGCTCGATCTCCCCAGTTCGGAGCCGCACTCGAGCTGCTTGGATATTTGACCGCCGCCGCTGGCGGCGCACTTTGCTTCCTCATGGGTTGGCTTAGCTGCGAGGGAGCCGAGGTTCTCACAGCGCTGATGCTGGTTTCGCTGATTGGCCTCGCGTGGAAACGGTGCGATGGCGGACGGCATCCTTGCTTCTTCTTCCTGTGCATGTTGACGCTGTTCCAAGCCGGCCGCCTGATTGCATACTGTGCCGGCGGGGCGACCGACATATTCCAGGTCACGTTGATGACCGCGTATCCATTCGACGTATCCCGCGATGTGGCGGGCTTGGTGCTGTTGTCCATTGCACTCTCCGCCATCTGCATTTATGCACCTTGCCGATGGAACTACCGCTCTTCTTATCCGCCGGCGAGCGCATCTTTCGTCCGCTTCCTGCCCTATCTCTACTTTCTGTTCTGGTGGAGCGTGCCGGTGCAACTGTACAAGAATTTCTGCTATTACCAGTACGCGAAGGACCATGGCGGATATCTCGTGGTTTTTATTGACCATGGAGGTATGGCTGCGAGCATACCCATGGCGGTTCGGGCCATTTCGCTGATCAGCCTGCCCGCCTTCGTCGGCATCTTTGTTCTGGAGCGGCGGAAGCGGTTCCTCCGCACCGCAACCGCCGTGTACTTCGCGATTGCGGCGCCGATTCTTCTGATGGGCTCGCGCGGCGGCATTTTCAGCCTGGTGCTTTCTCTCTGGTACGTCGCCAAAGTGAAGTCCGGGCAGCGCTCCCACCTGTATTCGGCGGGGCTTCTCGCAGCCGGACTCGTTCTGGCCGGTTCCGTGATCGGCTCGTTCCGCGCCGGCAATGTCGAGTCCAACGCGCTCGCCGGCCCTTCCCAATTCATTGCCGGCCAGGGTTCGTCGATCAATATCACCGAGGTCGCAATCGCCTATCGGCGGCTTTTCGCCCCGCACATCGTTTCCAATCTTGCCGACGAATTGCGGTCGGCGTTCTTCCCTACCGATCACATGGCATACGTTGCCGGAAAGAATTTTGACGCCGATGTTTCGTTTTTCTTGAATCCAACCGCATATCAAATGGGGTCCGGCAGCGGCTCGTCGTATCTGGCGGAAGCTTATTTGGCGGGCGGCCTCTCGGGAGTCGTGATCGTCTCCGGGTTACTGGGCGCTCTCCTCCACGGAATGCATGTGTATGCCAGGAATCCTCTCGGACTCTTCCTGGTCGCGATGATCCTTCCTGACGTGCTTCTTATGCCTCGAGGCGGGCTGTTGGACTGGGTATCGGCGTCGCTGCGAGTTGGAATCTCGGTTCTCCTGCTGCTGACCGGCTGGTATTTCTATCAGGCCATCGCGCGAATCAGCGGCATTCTATGGGGAAGCAACTGCGCGCTCGACCACCGCGTGCAGAAACTTCCAAGGCAAATACTCGCCATTGCGGAACTATCCGGAGGAAATCCATGATCTCACTCATTGTTGCTACTCTCAACCGCGTAACCGAGCTTGACCGCTTACTGCGGAGCCTCGAGGAGCAAAGCTACCGCGATTTTGAAGTCCTTGTGGTGGACCAGAATCCCGACGACCGGCTGGTCCCCGTGTTGGGCCTTCATGCCCGCCTCCTGATTCGACACTTGCGGTCGGAACGCGGGCTCTCCCGTGCCCGTAACGTCGGTCTTCGTGTCGCGCGCGGCGATATCATTGCCATTCCCGACGATGACTGTTGGTATCCCCAGGAGCTGCTGGCAACCGTCGCGACATGGTTCGAGTCCCATTCTGAGTTCGGATTGCTGTTCACGGCCTTGCGGACTGCGGAGAACACGCCCTCCGGACCAAAAACGCCGGCCACGGCACGCCGCTGCACAAAGAGCGACGTCTCGACCTGCCTGGCGGCATCAGCGGCACTGTTCATGCGACGGTCGGTCTCGACCGCGGTCGGTGGTTTCAATGAGTCCCTCGGCATCGGCGCCGCCTCCAAATATCAGGCGGGCGAGGAAAGAGATTACGTCTTGCGAGCGCATCAGCATGGCTTCCAATTTTGGTACGAACCCTCGTTCACGGTCCACCACCCACCGTTTGGTTCTATCGAGCGGCTCAAGAAAACCACTTACGCGTACGCCTTAAGCGAGGGTTGTGTGCAGAGAATGTACCGCTATCCGCTGCACAAAGTGGGCAGCGATCTTATCCGATCCTTTGGCGGAGCCGCAGTCAGGCTTTGCCAGGGTGACTGGTTCAAGGCATCGGTGTATGCGCTGCGCGGGGCGGGTCAACTGGTCGGCTATATTTCCGGTCCGCGCGATCTAAGTCGCCGCGCCACGCCCCTTGGCCAATAGTGGGCGAGCGATTCCATCCCCCAATTGTCCATGAAGATTCCATTTCGCGGGCTGTTCCAGAATGTCCTTCGCCTCGGGTCGGGCGAACTCTTGAGCCGCCTATGCGGCGTTGCGATCGCGGTGCTGCTCGGACACCGCTATGGGGTCGTGATCCTGGGCATCTATGCGCTGGCCCAGAGCTTGAACCAGTACCTGCAGCCGCTGATCGACTTCGGCCTGCGACAGGTGGGAGCGCGGCTGCTGGCCTTGTATCCTCACGCTGCGAGCGACATTGTCCGGCGGGTGCAGCGGCGGCGCCTGGGGACGGCAGTCCTGGTCCTGCCGCTGATCGCGCTTTACGCCGCATGCGCGAAACTGCCTGCGGAAATGAAGATCTTCCTGTTCGCCTTTTCGGCAGTGGGCGCACTCTATGCCATTTCTCTGGACTGGGTGGCATGGGGTCAGGAGCGGCTGTATCTGTTGGGCCTTGCGAGATCCGTCGTTCCCCTCAGCATCCTGGTGTTTCTCGCGATCGGCAGGTCACCAGGAAAGGGGGTCCTGTGGTGGGCGGTAGCCGGCAATGCTTTTGGGTACCTGCTGCAGGGCGCGATCTTCTGGACGTGGTGGAGAAGGCAACCATCGCGGCCGGTATACGGCGAGACCCTAGACGCCATCCGCGAGTCGCTGGCCTGGCGGCGCACCCGCATTATGGGCCTCGCATGGCTATGCAATCTGGCCTTCAACACCATCGATGTTCTGATGCTCGGTCTCATGTCGAACCCGGAACAGATCGGTCTCTATGGCGCCGCCTACCGTGTCTTGAATCAGGTGCTGGTCACCTACTACCTGCTGACACAAGTCCTCTATCCGCGGTTTGTCCGGCATGGTATCGAAGACCGCGCCCGCATGCTGCGGGCGCCCATCCTGCTGCCCCTGCTCGCGGCGGGGATCTTGCTCGCGGCCATCGTTTCGGTTTCCCGCCGGATGGTCCTGACCATTATGTTTGGACATCAGTTCCTGGCGGCAGCCCCACTGCTGGTCTTACTGGCCTGGTCCATACCGCTCGATTTCATGACCTCCTACCTGAGCAACGCCTATATCGCCTGGGGTATGGAGAAGAAGATCCTCGTTTGCACCGGAATCGGCGCGGCCAGCAACATCGTCTTGAATCTCGCCTTCATCCCAAGTTACGGGGCCCGGGGAGCGGCGATTAACACGCTCCTGTCTTACGCCATCTTCCTGGCCGCTCTCGGCTTTGTCGGAAGGACGGCGAAAGAACTCGCCACCCGAACCCAGCCCCAGATCGACGCCGTCGCCTGCCCGTAACCGCGTGCCGGGCTGACGCTCGAGAAGTGCCCCAGGAATATAACGGCGAGAGATCTACATATTGTCCTCCAGGGAGAAGTCAGTGAACACATCCGCATTCATTCCTTGTCATTTGTGGGCCAGAGCCAATTAGGAGAACCTATGAGTTGTGATGTAAGCGTTATTACGCCAACCTATAACTCGTCTTGCACACTCAGGAGGGCGCTGGACTCGATTTATGGCCAGTCATTGCTTCCTCGGGAGATCATCGTCGTGGACGATGGCAGCAACGATTGGGAACAGTCCAGGCTAATCGCAGGTTCCTGTCCTGACAGCATAGCGATTCGCTTTATTCATCTGGATAAGAACCAGGGACCGTCCACTGCCAGAAATACCGGCATCTCGGCCGCCCAGGGACGTTATCTGGCATTTCTTGACTCGGACGACGTTTGGTATAAGGACAAGATCGCAATCCAATACGGGCTAATGACCAGCCGCAATCTTGACTTTTCGATGCACCGCTATTGTCACGATATGACTCGTTTACGATGCGATAGCGAAGATAGAAATGACAGGTCGTCCCTATCTCTTTCTTCGCTTTCCTCCTGGACGCCTCTGCTCCGGAACGACAGTACAAATTCAGTGATGGTATTGAAGCAGAACATGGTTTTATATGACACGTCGTTGCGGAGAGGCGAGGACTTCACATTGTATATGGAGTTGCTCTCGAGGCCTGGGTGTAGAGCTGTCTATATTAGACGTGTCCTGGCAGGTGGATTCAAGAGCACCATCGGCGCGTCGGGCCTAAGCCAAAATGTAAAGGGAATGCATTTAGGAAGAATGCTCGCACTAAAAAAGCTGATCCATGAGGGCAAGATTAGCAGGGTGCAGTATTGTTTTGGCATTTGGACGGAGACGGTGAAATATCCCGTTCGCGTTCTCCGGGTATCGCTGCGCACCCGCGCTGCGATACGGCCACTGGTTGCGAAGCGCGTGTGATCTGAGAAGGCAATCCGCTGCTGGAGCGCGCAGTGGAGGGGAGTAAGTGAAAAGTATAGCGGCTATTCCAAGCGGAGCAAACAACCATGGAAAACATCAAGCAGCTTCTGTATAGCGATCTCGCACGTCAGGCCGAACTCGAGGGCAGGCCCGGGGCGCAGCCCAGCTTGCGCGGGTTGCTCCGCCGCCTGCTGCACCACCGTTTTCTGCCCATCGTGCTGTGCCGCGCGAGCCGGGCGGCCCGGCTCCGGAAGATTCCGGTCCTGCCCGAACTGCTGACCTATCTCAATATTGTGCTCTTCGGCCTGGAGGTTACGCCGCGCTGCGAGATCGGGCCGGGTATTTTTTTTCCGCACCCGTCGGGCACCGTGATTGGAGCCTGGCGCATCGGCAGCAACGCAACCATCCTCCAGGGCGTTACGCTGGGCGCCAAGAAAATGGATCTGGGTTTTGATTTCAGACTGCGCCCCGAGATCGGAGACAACGTGGTGCTCGGCGCCGGCTCGAAGATTCTGGGCGGAATTCACATTGGCGACAACGTGACCGTGGGCGCGAACTCGGTGGTGGTGGATTCGGTCGAAGCCGGCAGCACCGTGGTCGGCATTCCCGCCCGCAAAATATCGAAACCGCGACATCGGAATAACGATCTCGAAATCGCGACCTCGATATAGCGCCGTCGAAATATCGCAATGAAGACCAGGAGAAATAGATGGAACCTTTGTTGGATCTTACTGTGATCATCCCCAGCTACAACACCCGGCGCTTGCTCGGCGATTGTATTTCTTCTATTTACGAGCACACGCGCGGCATCGCCTTTGAAGTGATCTGCATCGACGACAATTCCGAGGACGGCAGCGCGGACATGGTGGCCGAAGCGTTCCCCGAGGCGCTCCTGGTCCGGAACCGGACCAATCAGGGCTATGTCAGAAACACCAATCTCGGGATGCGCATGTCGCGGGCGCGCTATGCCTGCCACTTGAACAGCGATACCCTGCTGATCGGAAATGCTTTCCGGGCGCTGGTCCGGTACATGGACGAGAATCCCCAGGTCGCCGCCTGCGGTCCGAAGCTGCTGAACCCGGACCGCTCGGTGCAGCACTGCATCCGCCATTTTTCCGGACCCGCCACCATGGTGCTCCAAGCCCTCAACTGGCACAAACTGTTTCCCCGGAGCCGGCTCACGGATCGTTACTATGCCACCGGCTTCGACTACTCGAAGGCGCAGCCGGTGGATAGCATTGGTACGACCGCCTACATCGTCCGGCGCTCCACCTGGGAGAATGCGGGCATGCTGGATGAACGCTTCCGCCTCTTTGTCTCCGACCTGGCTTACAACTTCATGCTGAAACAAAAAGGCTACCCGGTCTACTACACGCCTTGTGCGGAGATCGTCCACTTCGGCAGTCAAAGCGTCAATCAGACCCCGCAAAGCTCGCTTCGCGAACTGCACGGTGCGCTCGTCGAATTCAACGAAGCCTACGACTACTTTGGCAAAAGCCGCGCCAGCAAGCTCCTGGTTCGTCTCGCGGTGAAGGCGCGCGCTTACTTCAAGCGCGCGGAATTCCGCCTGAGCTCCGATAAACGCGTGATCAAGGGACCGGGCGCGCCTCCGAAGGCGCGGGCTTCGGCTTCCTAGCCTCCGCATTTTCAAAACACAATTTCTTCGAAAACAAAATAGCCTTCCGGCGGATTGAGGGGTTCCATTTTTTATGGTCACGACCGTCGTCACGACAACTCGCGTTCTTTCGGCTTACAAACAGCCGGCATGGAAGCGGGTGATGGATCTGGTCTTGGGGGGAACCCTGCTCGTCCTGTCCAGTCCTCTGTTTGTGCTGTGCTGGGCCGCGGTACGGTTGACGTCTCCCGGCCCCGCCCTGCATTGGTCCGAGCGCGTGGGAAAGGACAACCGTCTTTTTGGCATGCCCAAGTTCAGGACGATGCGCGTCAACGCGCCGCAGGTAGCGACCCATTTGTTGCGGCAGCCGGAGCGCTATCTGACCCCGATCGGAGCCCTGTTGCGCAAGACCAGCCTCGACGAATTGCCGCAACTGGTCAGCGTCTGGCGGGGCGACCTGAGTTTAGTGGGGCCTCGTCCCGCGCTTTTCAACCAGGACGATCTGGTCGCGCTTCGCACCCGGCACGGCGTCGATCGATTGCTTCCCGGGATTACCGGCTGGGCGCAAGTCAATGGCCGCGATGAGCTGGAGATTCCACTCAAGGTTCAGTTCGACGCCGAATACATGGAAGCGCAGTCGCTTGTTCTGGATTTGAAGATCCTAACGCTCACCCTGTGGAGAGTGCTCAAGGCGGAAGGCGTGCGCCACTAGCCCTTCGCTATCCCCATTTCGAATTCCGGTCCGAGGATACGCTGCTTGCGATCCGGGCCGCCCCGCCCCAGAATCGCCGCCCGTTACCTCGGCCATGAATTCGGGCCGTTCCCCTCAAGGAACTGCCAACCCATGACGATCTACACAGTAACACTCCGCAACATAAGGAAGTGACCTAGTCGTCGCTATGAGAAAAATCAGTAAGAAGTCCCCGGCCTTGCTGCGTTGCCGGTCTCTGTTGGTGCTGGTATTGCAAGTTGGCCTTATCCTTGGCTCGCTGCTATGCGCCTGGCTTTTGCGCTTCGAGTTCAAAGTGCCGGACCCGAGCCTGCTGTGGGCCGCAGCTCCCATATTGATTATCGTTCGCCTGGCGGTCATGCCGTTTTTCAATCTCATGCATGGATGGTGGCGCTATACCGGGATCAGCGATGCGGTGGACGTCTGGAAAGCCATCCTCAGCGGTTCGTTCGCGTTCCTGGTCATCGTGCGCTATGGGATGGGACTGAAAGCCTTTCCGCTGTCGATTTATGTTTTGGAGGCGCTGATCACCTTTACGCTCTTGACCGGCGTACGCGTAACCTCCCGCCTGCTGGCGGAAACCGTGCGGGCAGACTCGAAATCGAAACGTTTGCTCCTGGTGGGTGCGGGACATGCCGCCCAAATGATCATTCGCGAAACCCAGGAAGTGGGGACCGGCTATCGCGTGATCGGCTGTGTCGATGACCATCCGCTCAAGAAGGGGCTGCGGGTTCTGGGCGTTCCTGTGCTCGGCCCCGTCGAGGCGCTGGCGAAAATAGTCCGCGAGCAAAGAATCGACGAAGTCCTCATCGCAATTCCATCGGCTACCCAGACCCAAATGCTCCGCCTGGTGGCCATCTGTAAAGAGGCGAGCGCCGCCTTCCGCACCGTCCCCGCCATGGCGGAATTGATCGCGGGTCGAGTCACCCTGCAGCAGGTTCGGGAAGTTTCACTCGAGGATCTGCTGGGGCGCATCCCGGTCGACCTCGATCTGGAATCGGTGCGCGAGCATATTCGGAACCGCGTGGTCATGGTCACCGGCGCCGCGGGATCCATCGGCTCCGAACTCTGCCGGCAAATCAGGACGTACAAACCGAAGCTTCTTTTGTGCCTCGACCAGAATGAAACCGGGATCTTTCACCTGGAGCATCAGCTTGCCCGGAGCGACGCCGGCGGCGACCGCAAGGTATTCTGTGTCGCCGACTTCTGCAACCCGGAGCGCATGCGCAAAATCTTCCTGACCTACGGGGTCGAGATTGTTTTCCATGCCGCCGCGTACAAGCACGTGCCCGTAATGGAATCCAATGTGGAAGAGGCGGTCGGCAACAACGTTTTCGGCCTGCTCTCGTTGCTGAACGTGGCCGAGAGTGCGAATTGCTCGGCCTTCGTGATGATTTCCTCCGACAAGGCCGTGAACCCGACGAATGTCATGGGCTGCACCAAGCGGGTGGGGGAATTGATTCTCGCCGCCTGGCCCGGGAAGCGGATGCGCTCGGTGTCCGTCCGCTTCGGCAATGTCCTCGGATCGAACGGCAGCGTGATTCCGCTATTCCAGGAACAGATCCGTCAAAACCAGCCCATCACCATCACTCACCCGGAGATAACCCGGTTTTTCATGACCATTTCCGAAGCGGTCAGCCTGGTTTTGCAGGCCTTCGCGATCGGCCGCAACGGCGACATCCTCGTGCTCGACATGGGGGAGCCGGTTCGGGTCGCGGACCTGGCGAAAACTCTGGTTCGCCTCTCCGGCAAATCCCATCAGGAATTCAAGTTCATCGGACTCCGTCCGGGCGAAAAACTCTTCGAGGAGCTCTTCTATCCCGACGAGCGGGTCTTGCCGAGCGCCTGTGCCAAGATAGCCTGCACGGAAAGTGTAAGGCTCGCGTGGCCGGCGTTGAAGCGTAGTCTGGACGAACTCTATGTCGCCATGTCGCTCGGCAAGCGAGCTTCCATCCTCGCCCAACTCCAGCAGATCGTACCGCAGTTCACCTACGCGGGTTCGGATCAGGCCGGGAGCGCGGAAATTATGCCGTTCAACCCGCGCCCAGCCGGTGCGCCGCATGAAGTTCCGCCGCTTGTGGATAGGCCGCGATCACCCTATCGAACTTGGCAGGTGAATCCCTTGTTGGGACCGGTGGGCGGCGGTCCGGGAGACTAATTCCATTCTGTCAGCGATGGTCACTGCCGGGGTAAAGATAGCCATTGAGATCGTAAGTTGCCGCCGCTTCCGGTGGCACGTCTTCTACCCGTCCCCGCCAGGGCGTTGCGGTGCGATGCGGTGACACCAGCGGCCACTCCCGGGTCAACGGATTGAAGCGGCGATGCGGATGCAATGTGAGATCGGAGAAGTTCATTGAATCATTGAATGAAGTGATCGGGTCATCTCACCCTTGGGTCATCGGGCCATCGAAGTTCAAAGGCCTTTGACTTTAGATGACCCGATGACCCAATCCATACATTCAATGCCTTCCGTATCCGTCAGGATGGGTTCGATGCCACTGCCACGCGCTTTCCACAATGGCTTTTAAATCCGGGAATCTCGGTTGCCAACCCAGGGCGCGCCGAATCTTCTCTGAGCTGGCGATTAACACCGCTGGATCCCCCGCGCGGCGAGGTGATTCGATCACCGGAATCGGATGCCCGGTGACTTTCCGCGCCACTTCGACCACCCGGCGCACACTGAAGCCCTGCCCGTTGCCGAGGTTGTAGATCAATGGGTTGTGGATCAATGGCCTGGAATTCTCCAGCCCATTCTCGAGCGCTTCGAGGGCCAGCAGGTGGGCGCGAGCCAGATCGCCGACATGTATGTAGTCGCGGATGCAGGTGCCGTCCGGCGTAGGGTAGTCGGTGCCGAAAATGTTCACGTGTTCGGCGCGGCCGAGAGCGACCCGCAGAATCCGGGGGATCAGGTGTGTCTCCGGCTGGTGCGCTTCCCCCTTGTCCGGACGGGACGCACCGGCCGCATTGAAATATCGCAGGCTGGCATAGCGCAGGCCGTGAATCTGATGGAACCATGCGAGCATGCGCTCCACCAGCAGCTTCGATTCGCCGTATGCGTTCGTCGGATGGAGGGGATCGTCCTCCTCAATCGGAGTGCGCTCGGGATTGCCGTAGAGCGCCGCCGTCGAGGAGAAAACAAAACGCTTTACCCGAGCGGCAAGCATGGCTTCGAGCAGGGTCAGCGCATTCGCGGTGTTGTTGCGGAAGAATTCTTCGGGAGCCTTCATCGACTCGCCCGCTTCGATCAGCGCCGCAAAATGCATGACGGCATCAATCGCACGCGACCGGAGTAGCTGGTCAAGGCAAGCGCGGTCCGCCAAGTCGCCGACTTCCAGCTCAGCGTTTTTCGGCACTGCCTGGCGATGGCCGCGACTCAGGTTATCGAAGACGACAACCTGATGTCCTGCCTGCAACAGCTCTTCGGCAACCACGCTGCCGATGTAACCCGCTCCTCCTGTAACTAAAACCTTCATTGGCTTCGTGCCCATTTCTCAGGCGACCTCTGAGACTATCTGGCCAACCCCATCGGCCGCGGAGCAGACGTAAATCTCCGGTTCGCCGCCGGCCGAGCGTTCCTAGCCTTCCTGAACCGCCCGCTTGAACGCTTCGTCGCAGCCGGCCTGGACCAGCGCGATGGTGCAACCTCCAAACCCGCCTTCCGTCATTCGCGTTCCGTAAACGCCTTCCGCTTGCTCCGCCAGTTCCACCATCAAATCGAGTTCGTAACAACTTACCTCAAAATCGTCACACCGGCTGCACAAAGCCGCCTTAATGTCTCTGCTTATCGCTGGCGCTATCCATCACGCGGAGGTCGTCGTCTTCGCCAAGATATTCCCAACGTTGCAGCGAGATCGGCACGTTGCCGTTTTTCCACAGGAAGTCGTGAAACGCGCGCAAGCTGAACTTGTCGCCCTGCGCCAGCTTGGCATGGGCGAGAAAATGCAGGATCTGACCCTTCCCGACCTGATAGCTGATGGCTTGCCCGGGCTCGGTGGCGAACAGCGCTGCTTCCGCCTCCGCCGATTTCTTGTCCATGGGAACATGCTGGGCAAGGTAGTCGGCGGCCTGCCCAATGGTGAACCATCCTAGCGCAAGCTTTACATCCACTTCTACGCGCAAGGCACGCAATCGCATGAAGTTGTAGATGATTTCCCGAGTGCGCGGGCGGTCGTCAAAGAGCCCCGCCTGGAGCATCATTTCTTCGGCGTAAAAACCGATTCCTTCGTTGGCTCCAGAATCGTAATAGTGGCGGCGAATCGGATCGGGGTGGCTCCACGACAAACACATCTGATAATAATGTCCGGGCACGCCCTCGTGAACCATATCCGGCCGCGGGTCCTTGGCCGTGGCCAGCCAAAAATAGCCCAGTTGGGGCGACGGAGGGCTGGCCCAGCGCACGCCATTGTCATTCAACCTTGACGGGCCAGTGAAGTCGTCCAATTCGCCAAAATCGGCAAGTGCTTCCAGATAACCCGGCATCGGCTGGAGGGTATAGTGCCGAACGTCGGCGGGCACCGTGAGAATGCCTTGGTCTTGAAGAAATTTGCGGATCGCAAGTTCGTCCTGCTTTGCCCTATCGATCTCCTCCGGCAGATTGGCGGCAAGCTTGAGCTCAGGCAGTCCATGGTTGCGCTGTTTTTCGTATTGCTCGAACGCAACCGAGCGGTCCCACTCCTGGCGGCTGATCGGCAAGAGTTGTTCTGGGCTGTACGGAAGAAGGGCAACATGGTGCAGAAAGAATTCGTAGTTCTCCCGTCCGACGGCCGCGTTATCAGGCATGGTGTCGAGCTGCGCGTGCAGCCATGTGCGATACGATTCCAACGCCAGAATGGCCTTTTCCGTCGCCCTTTGAAATTTCGTCGCCAGGTTCTCATTCCCTGATCCGCCGTCCCCTGTTCCCACGTCCCTTCGTCCGCCGTCGTAAAGCATGGGCGCAACCTCGCGTTCAACTCGCTCCAGCTCGGGTCGAATCTGCTGGAGATCTCCGATGGCCAATGCGGCAAAGGGGCGGACGGCGCAGAGGTTCGCCTTCCCGTCATCGATAATCCTGGGAATCTCTTGCATCCGGTCCACAATCTCGCGGCTGCGCAAAGCGTCCAATGGTGAAGGCTGCACCAGCGCTTCCAGCAAAGCAGTCAGTGTCTGGTCGAGATAGAACGAGGGATCGCGCTGCCACCGCGGATTCATCTCCAACTCCCAGCGCACCCGGGCAAGCGCAGAGCCCATCAACCGGTAATCGACTTGCCGAGCCACGCTCCAACCGGTTGGATCGATTTGCCTCCACTGCTTTTCGAAATCTTCCAGAGCCGCCTTTTGCTTCGCAATCGAACTCGGGGACCAATCCCGTGGGCCAGCCGGATCTTCGATGGGACGCTCAATGCGTGGTATATCGTCCCTGGAAAACGGCTGATAACGTGCCCGCCATTGCCAGAAGTCATGGGCGAATACTTCGAGGGAACCAGACGGAGGCGCAGTCTTTTCTTCCGCAAGCAGCGGTTCTTTAAGCGCGCAACCAAGCGCCAGTGCGACCAGACAAGGCAGCGGAAGACGTCTTAGGGCAAGACACAGGTTGATCATGACTGGCATCTTATAGCGAATCCAGAGATTCTGTGATACCAAGCAGATGCCGGGCTGCGCTCGGCTTGGACCCTTCGACTGAGCTCAGGGCAGGCTCGCGAGGGCGCCCGTCCCTGCACGAGCGGCCTCGGCACAAAACAAAACGTCCCGGAGAAAATGTCCGGGACGTTTTTCTTTTTCTTCTTCGGATTCCCGCGAAACGTCAGTGCGAAACAGCGGCAAACAGCGGCGCGTGCAACAAGGACTGGAATTTCTGATCGTCGCTTTTGAAGTGGAGTTGCAGATTCGAGCTGTCGGAATCCACGGTGGTCGAGTCAATGGCAGTCTTTTCGATCGGGCTGGCATTGAGCTTCTTGTAAAGCATGACGCCCTTGACGACCGTGGAGAGCGTAGCCGCCGTCATCGAGTCGGCCGTGAGCACACTCAAATCGAAATTCACTCCGCTCTGGAAACTCATGGTGTAGCGAGAGGCCAGAATGCGCTTCTTCAGGCTCTCGTAGTCGGCGATCTTCGCGGCATCGCCCATTACAGAGAACATCATGGCCTGGGTTCCCTGCTGGTCGAGGATGCTCCATAGCGGCGCGCTATCGACGGCGGCCATCTGGTCGGTCATCACCGAATTGGAATCGAGCGATGGGCGCTTGCCGTCGCGGGTATCGAGAGCGCTGTGCAGCGAGGCGGGAGTGCCGAAGGCCAGCGTATTGTCGTCCAGGAAGGTCATCACCAGACCGTTGTCCATCGGGTAAATGCTGGTGGTGCCGTATTTGGTGGCCGCGATCTTCTTGAGCTTCATTTTCTTGAGAACGGCTTTGGCGGAGAACGATCCCTGCGCCACGCCAATGGTTTGAATGCCCTTCTTCTCGGTACGGAAGGAGGCGAAGTTCAGTTGGTCGAGATCGTGGTCGGCGTCAATGCCGATGCCCTTCAACGCCGTCTCGAGTTCCTTCAGATTGTCGGGCAGCACTTGTTGCTTGAGCGCCTGCGCGGTCGGCGAGTCTTTGAGCGCCCGGTAGTCTACGCCGATCAGTTGCTGAGTTTCAGAAGGCACCATGGAACGCGCCGACGATGCGATCGGCATGGCGTAGCCAGCCGTTGCGCACAGAAGTAAAACCGCAAAACACAAATTCTTCATAGAAGTCCTCAAAATGAACGCCTCAAGACGTGCTTCTCAAAAGCTCGTTCTCAAAGTGGTTCTGCATCGTTTAGATGCGAGACGCAAACCATACGTTGGTGATCTTGGGCAGTCTAAAGTGTTCTCCGGTTATTTTAGTCCTTAATCTGGAGAGGAGTACCATAACTAAAGGGCTTCCGCCTCGCATGGTCTAGGAACGCTTGAATCGCACGAGTTTGCGCGGAGTGCGTTGTCTCTCTTCGACACTGGACACTACGGCAGGTCCGATCTGACTTCGGGCGATAGTTCCGATAGCTTCTAGAGCGGGTTTGATCCAGGCTCCGGTGGCACTTTTTTCCTCATTTCCTGGATGTTTACTAGTAAGCTCTTAACCCGTACGGCCCTCTACCCCTGATCTTCAGAATCAGAGGGTCAGGGGCGTCATACCGCCAAAATCTAGAGCACGAAGGATTTATTTGCAAAGTATTTCGGAATAAGGACTTAGCTCTTAATCCTAGGATTCTTAGGATTTTGGCGGCTGCTGGCGCCCGCTTAGCGCCTCAACTTGGGTGGTCATACTCCCTTCGAGGGCCGTCTTGGGAGACGGACACACTTCTGGTGGCCCTCATCTTGGGGAAATTATCGCATCGGGCGGGTTGGGTGTCGGTGATGGCGCACAGTGGTTGGTTGTGATGAAAAAGGTCAGCGCCGAAGGGACCTGAATGCGCGATCTCGATGAGATCGTGGGGAAAAATCGTTGGCGTAATCTCGTGGTTGCGACACGTATCCGACTGCCGCTAATCGTGGACGCAGCGGTGTAAGTATGGGCTATCCGCGAATCGAGTGGTTTAACCTTCGCTGAGATCCTCAGTTCTACAGTTCTACATGGATGAGGGGAAATCGAGGCAGGTCACCCCCCTGCAGCCAAGCGCACCAATCCCTATACCCGCATGCAACGGGTTGATTTAGGGCAAGACCTATGCGCCCGGCCGCGAGTTGGCATCGATGAAACTACTTCTGCACGCGCGGGCTACATGCGAGCAGGCGACGTTTCGTCGAGTAGATTCACCAGCGGTTTGGCCGCGGGGATAACCGCCTGGGTACCGGTCACAATCTCTTTGGCGCCGATTTCCTTGCCATACAGCCTCTTGTTGGCGTCATTGTCCGGTTCTATCGACGCACCTTCAAGGGACACCCCGGCAAAGAGTCCCTTGGATCGCGAATAGGTCAAAACGTCCGAACTCATATCCGCAGCATTGTAACCGGTCGCTTTCGCGCCCGTTGGACCAGCGGCCGCCGCTGCATCGGCGCCCAGTTTCGCCTTGCCGTTCAGGATCGCATCGACACCCTTGTTGTGCATGACCACCAGCACAAAATCAGTTGCTGTAGAACCGAGCTGAACACCAATGCTGGTCTGATCCAGCGCATACATCACCGGCGCACCCCAGGCACCGTTCATCTTGGGGCCCTGACGACACTCGAGCACGCCGCGCCCGTAGCTGCCGCCGATACCAACCGCAACTTTCTTGACGCTCGGATAGACAACGACGCACATGGCCTGGTTGAGGACACTCGTCGAGAGGCCTTTTTCTCCGAGTATCTCCCTCATCACTGTGGCGGAATTTGCTAAACGCTCATCTTCTTTCTTCTGAGCAAACAACGGGGAAGCTACTACCAAACAGAGCGCAATCGAGGCTATCGTTCTCTTCATCACTTTCTCCTTTTCACTTAAGTGGATTGATCTAAAGCTTAGTCGATGCGAATCTATTCCTGATTCCTTGACGCGTCAAGCGCACGGTCTGAAAAAGCGGCGCCGAAGTGAGTATGAGAGCTTGGCTTTGTCGGTGACTGTCGTAAAATCGCCATTTTACCAGCAATTTGGAAGCGGATTCATGAGATGGGATAGGTTCTAGCCTCTCAGCGCCGCTGCGCGCTTCCGCGTCTCGTTGACGAACGCCTCGTCCTTCGGCGAATCGTGCTTCAGCGAATCGAGGTTGATCTGGACGTTTGCGAGCGCGCCTTCGAGAGCAGCTTTTGCCAGTGCGATCGCGCACGTCAGGTCGGATTTCATGTTTGGGTTGGTGATCGGCTTCAGCAGGGTTGCGATCTTCGCCACTTCGACCACTATTTCGGCGACGCCTAGAGGGACGCTAGTCGCCTGCTTGAGTGCGGTCGCAATCGCGGCATCGCCATCGGAAGATTTGGCCGACTTGTAGGCCTTCATCACGAGATTGTAGGACTCGGCGTCGGCGTCGATTGCGGACTTGAGTTCTTCGCGAAGCTGGCTGAGCCGGGCGATGGCTTCGCTGAGCTGGCTTTCGTAATTCAGATACGCTTTCTTGCCGCGCGACATTGTCGCAACCATGCTTGCCAGTCCGGCGGCCATGGCTCCGCTGGCGGCGGCGGCGCTGCCTCCTCCGGGAGTTGCGGTGGGAGCGGCCAGTTGTTCGATGAAGGGCTCAACTCCGGCGCGCAGTCCGCCTACGGCCATTTTGCCGCCCATCACCGCGGTCAAGCGGTTTTCGAGGATGAGCGAGGAATCGAAATTTTCTACTTGCAGGAACCATTCCGCGGCTTGCTCTAGCGCTTTCTTTGGAATCAGGCCGACGATCTCGCTTGAAACCGGAATGACGCCGTAGCGCGCGGCTTCGCGTTTCACGAATTCGAAGACGCGGTGAATCGGAGTCTGCTCGAAGTCGGTCAGGTTCATCGAAACCTGGGCCAGGCCGCGCACCAGGAACCCGGCGCCCTTGACGAAGCGCAGGCCGCCGCCCGAAAAGCGCACGGCTTTCGCGATTTTCTTGGCGATCTCGACGTCGGGCGTATTCAGGAAGACGTTGTAGGCAATCAGAAACTTGCGCGCACCAACGACCGTGGCGCCCGCCGTGGGATGCACGCGGGGCTCGCCGAAATCGGGCTTGCGCGCGGGATTGGTCGCAATGTCGGCACGGATTCCTTCGAACTGACCGCGACGAATATTTTCCAGGTTCTGCCGTTCGGGCGTGGCCGCGGCCGCTTCATAAAGATAGACCGGGATCTGAAAGCGTTTCGAGATCTCGGCTCCAACGTGGCGCGCCATGGCGACACAGTCTTCGATGGTGACGCCGTCAATCGGGATGAAGGGTACGACATCGGCTGCGCCCATGCGCGGGTGCGCGCCCTGATGCTTGGTGAGATCGATCAACTCGGCGGCCTTGCCCACGCCGCGAATGGCGGCTTCCTGGATCGCTTCGCGCTCGCCGACCAGGGTGATCACGCAGCGGTTGTGGTCGGAATCCATCTCGCGGTCGAGCAGATAGACGCCGGGAATCTTCATGGCTTCGACAATGGCATCGACTTTGGCCGGGTCGCGGCCTTCCGAAAAATTAGGAACGCATTCGACAAGAGTGCTGGGCATGGCCAGAAGGATAACGGGCGGTGGTTGGGTCAGGCAACTGGGGCGGCATCCTACATCGGCTGTGATCCGCGATCCGGAGCAACATCCACCACGGAGGCACAAAGACACGGAGCAAACCTTCAAATCTGTAAAACCATAGTTTTTCCCATCCTTATGAATTCCTCTGTGCCTCTGTGTCTCCGTGGTGGAAGTGGCTCGGGACGGAGGATTACAGCCGATTTAGGACACCACCGACAACTGGGGCTATTTGACAGGACGCTGCCCCAACAGGCAGACTGCGAAACTATACTCTGAACTATGCGGTGCACACCTCGACTCTCCGGCCGCGGTTTTACTTGACGATAGTCCCGCCTAAAACGTCCGTCGGCCGTTTCCCTGCTTATCAGCAAGCGTTAGCGAAAGCGATCCATCGTCGAAAGGATGCGTCATGCTGCGTCGGTCTCTGCTTGCCCTGCTGCTTGTGTTGTTGTCTTTGCCGGCTCTTGCCCAGCCTGCTTTGGCCCAGACAGAACGCCACTTCAACTTCCACTACGTGTTCACGGTGAAAAATGTCAGCCCCGGCGAGCGTGTGCGGGTCTGGATTCCGATGGCCCACTCAGACGCCTTCCAGGATGTGAAGGTGACTTCCAAGAGCGGGGACTTGCCGCTGAAGCAGGTTCACCAACCGGAATACGGGAACGAGGTTTTGTACGCCGAGACTTCGAAGACGGACAAGGGCGAGTACAGGTTCTCGGTGGACTACGACGTGGTGCGAAGAGAGCACGTGGTGCTGGTAAACGGAAAACCAGTTACGGACACGCCGTCTGCAAAAGTGCCGCGAGTCGAGTTGGCGCGATTTCTTGAGGCCGATCGGCTGGTGCCGGTCACGGGAGTTCCGGCGCAACTGGCCGCGCAGGAAACAAAAGGCGCGGCCACGCCGCTGGAAAAAGCCAGGGACATTTACGAATACGTTTTTCGCACTATGAAGTACGACAAGAGCGGCACGGGCTGGGGACACGGTGACACACTCTGGGCTTGCGATTCGAAACATGGCAACTGCACCGATTTTCATTCGGTTTTTATTTCGATGGCACGGGCTGAGAAGATTCCGGCGCGCTTTCAGATCGGTTTTCCGCTCCCGGCCGACAAACACTCCGCCGAGATTCCCGGATACCACTGCTGGGCGGAGTTTTATCTGGATTCGACCGGCTGGGTCCCAGTAGACATTTCGGAGGCATGGAAGCATCCGGAAAAACACGATTACTTTTTCGGCGCGCACGATGTGAATCGGGTGCAGTTCACCGCGGGACGCGATCTGAAACTCGCGCCGGCGCAGCAGGGAGCGCCACTGAACTATTTTGTTTATCCGTATGTGGAGATCGGCGGGAAAGAATATCCGAATGTTTCGATCGCGTTCTCGTTCGAGGATGTGGACGCGACGCCAACGAAAGCCAGCGCTTCGCGGTAGAAACGTTTGTGGTGTCTGCGGAACTTCGAGCAGTGCTAGAATCCGGGTTCGCAGTTGCAGCAGCCAGAACGTCAACATCAGGAGCCGTACCATGCCGAAATATGTCATCGAGCGCGAAATTCCCAACGCCGGCAAATTGACGCAGCGGGAACTCCAGGCCATCTCGCAGAAGTCCTGCGGCGTTCTCCAGAAGCTTGGTCCACAGGTGCAATGGCTTGAAAGTTTCGTCACCGATGACAAGATCTATTGCATCTACATCGCACCCAATGAAGAAATGGTCCGCGAACACGCCCGCCAGGGAGGTTTTCCGGCAAGTCGAATCTCCGCCATCCGGTCGGTCATCGGTCCAACCACCGCGGAAGGGTGAACTCTGTCCACTGTGCCCAATTCACGCAGGCCGCGCAGGCCAAAGATCGGCGTCTTTGACTCAGGCGTCGGCGGGCTCACGGTACTGCGCGCGCTGGTCGAGCGCATCCCCGGCGCCGACTACCTCTACTTCGGCGACACGGCTCGCCTTCCTTATGGATCGAAGTCCGCGCACACGGTAGCGCACTACGCGGTGGGCGCGGTGCACTATCTGCAGGATCAGGGAGCGGAGTTGCTGGTGATTGCCTGCAACACAGCCACCGCGCTGGCGCTGAGCGAGATCAAAGCGGCGGCGGACGTGAAAGTAATCGGCGTCGTCGAACCGGGCGCGGATGCCGCGGCGGCGGTCACTCGTAAGCGGAAGGTGGTCGTCATCGGCACGGAGGCGACTATCAGCAGCCATGCCTACCGGCGCGCGCTCGAAGCCCGTGAAGTCGCCGTGCGCGAGAAGGCTTGTCCTCTGTTGGTGCCGCTGGTCGAAGAGGGTTGGGTGGAACATGCGGTGACCGAGCAGGTGGCAAGGATTTATTTGTCGGAAGCTTTTTCAGAAGATGCGAGCGATGCCGACGTGCTGGTGCTCGGCTGCACCCACTATCCGCTGATCAAGCCACTGTTGCGGCGAGTGGCGCCGGAGCACATCGCGATCGTGGACTCGGCCGAGTCGACCGCGCAGGACGTGGCGCGTCAACTGCAGATTGAGCCGCCGTCTTCAGCTCAGAAGTCTTCAGTTCAAACAAGGAGCGAGCGTAGAACCGTTCCCCAGCTCAAGTTCTTTGCGACGGATTCGGCGGAGAAATTCAGGAAGATGGGAACGCGGTTCCTCGGGCTTCCGGTGGAAGATGTGCTGCACGTGGATTTGAAGGAATAGGCGGCGGAAGCCGTGCTACGCACTGCTTGGACGGGGCAGAGCCCCGTCCCCACACTTAATCGCAAACGGCCGCTTGCGCGGCCGCCTTCCGGGCTCCCAAACTTTTCAGTACAACCGGGTTCAGTACAAATGGAAATTGACTTCGACGTTAATCTGCACGGCCACGGGCTTGCCATCTTTCATGGCCGGATCGAAGCGCCATGTTCTTACCGCTTCGATGGCTTTTTCATCCAGGCCCAATCCTAAAGTGCGAGCCACCCGGATGTCCCGCGGCTTACCGTCCGGACCGACCACCAGCCACAATACGACGGTGCCCATGTGCTTAACCTTGCGGGCTTCCTCCGAGTACTCAGGGTCCGGTGCATAAATCGCTTTCGGAGCGGAAACACCACCGCCAACCTTGAACGCTCCACCGCCGGTGCCCCCACCGTGACCCGGGCCGTATCCTGGACCTTCGCCCGAACCGACGCCGCCGCCGCTACCGGAGCCAATGCCGCCGCCATAGCCGGTTCCATTCGAAGGCACAGAGGGCAGATGCGAAAGCGGATCGCCCAGGTCGGGCAGGTTGGGCTGCTGCAGGTGGATATCGGGGGGAACCACGATCGTCGGGGCAATTGGCAGTTTCGGGTCCAAGTTGCGCACCACTGCTGCGGGCGGAGTGAACTGCTGCATGGACTGCTTGGGTAAACGCCCCGGCGATGCCTTCAGCTTGTCGCGATCGCCACCACCACCGCCGCCACCACTCTGGGTCTTCGAAACCGGCAGAACAGGCATGTCATCGGGCATAATCAATTCGACGAGTGCTTTCGGTTTGGCGACGTCGACTATCTTCCTTCCCAGGTAGGTAGCGGCAATGATCAGGGCCAGCGCCAGCACGTGGATGACGGTTGAGCCAAAGGCTCCGCGTCCCTTGTAGTTGTAGAAGCCCCAGATGTCGCGCACCGGGATGGGCTTCGAGGTCAGGACCAGCGGAGGAAGCTTTTTGGGGAAGAAGAAGTCGTCAAGGTTGCGAAACAGGGATTTCCACAGAGGCTCGTCCAGCGTCTGATTGCTGAGGAGGAGGCGCAACTCGGGCTCTGGACCCAGCATTTGCGGATTCTGCGGTGTTTCAAATTCTGCCATATTTTCCCGAGCAGTAACCCCAACTTCACAGGACGTGGCGCCGCTGATTTAGATGCATGAGCGTTCCCCAATGGCCGCTTGTAAAGCTTGTAAAATGGACAAACCTTACCGTCCCAACTGTTCCCAGTCAGTTAGATGCGCGCAGGCTTCGCTCTGCTGAAAATTGTACACGCTTTTTCCGGACGGGAAACAGTACTTTTTGAATTCGTTGCCCGTGCGGCAGCCCTCATAGACGTGTCCTTTCGCGCTCCCCTATATAATGAAAAGATTCAATTGGTTGGGAGAACCTTGCGAGTGCCGATCGACCTGAAATCCACTATCAATTTGCCCAAAACCGGTTTCCCCATGAAGGCGGGACTGCCCCAGAATGAGCCCAAAATGCTGGAGCGCTGGGAGCAGATGGACCTCTACGAGCGCATTCGCCAAGCCCGTAAGGGGAAGCAAAAGTACATCCTGCACGACGGTCCGCCCTACACCAGCGGACCTATCCATCTCGGCACAGCGATGAACAAGTGCCTCAAGGATTTCATCGTCAAATCCAAAACCATGTCCGGCTTTGACGCGCCCTACGTGCCCGGCTGGGATTGCCACGGCCTGCCCATCGAGATCAAGGTCGACAAAGAGCTCGGGGGCAAGAAGCTTCAGATGCGTCCCACCGATGTGCGCGCCGAGTGCCGCAAATACGCGCAGAAGTTCCTCGACCTCCAGCGCCAGCAGTTCAAGCGCATCGGCGTCTTCGGCCGCTTCGACAAGCCTTACGCCACCATGACGCCGCAATACGAGTCGGTGGTGCTTCAAACCTTCTACTCTTTTTATGAAAATGAGTTCGTTTACAAAGGCCTGCGCGCCGTTTACTGGTGCATGCACGACGAGACCGCGCTCGCCGAAGCCGAAGTCGAATACGAAGACCACACCAGCTCGACCGTCTGGGTGAAATACGCGCTGCTTGACGATCCCGCAAAACTCGACGCGGCGCTCGCCGGCAAGAAACTTTCCACTATCATCTGGACCACCACTCCCTGGACGCTGCCTGCGTCCATGGCCGTGGCCTTCCATCCCGACGAAGAATACGTCGCCCTGGAATCCGGCGGCGAGGCCTACATCATTGCCTCCAAGCTCGCCAAGGACGCCGCCGAGAAATGCGGCCTCTCGAACCCGCGCGAGCTCGCCCACTTTCCCGGACGCAAGCTCGAGCGTATCAACTTCCAGCATCCCTTCCTCGACCGCAAAGTTCTCGGCGTGCTTGCCGACTACGTCACCATGGACACCGGCACCGGCGTCGTCCACACCGCGCCCTCGCACGGCGCGGAGGACTTCGCCACCGGCGTTAAATACGGCCTCGACGCCACCAGCAACGTGGACGAAAAAGGTATCCTGTGCAACGGCCTGCCCGAATACGACGGCAAGCGCGTTTGGGACGCCAATCAGCCCATCATCGATCTGGTCAAAAGCCGCGGCGCCCTGCTGCACACCGAAAAAACCGAACACTCCTATCCTCACTGTTGGCGCTGCCACAATCCCGTGATCTTCCGCGCCACCGAGCAGTGGTTTATCTCCATGGAAACGCCCATGCCCGGCGGCAAAGGAAAAGACGACACGCTGCGCACACGCACGCTCAGCGAGATCAAGAACGTGAAGTGGGATCCAGCCTGGGGCGAAGAGCGCCTCTCCAACATGATTCAAACCCGCCCCGACTGGTGCATCTCGCGCCAGCGTGTGTGGGGAGTTCCGATCGCCGTCTTTCTCTGCGAAGGCTGCGGCAAGCCGCTCAACGACCACGCCATCAACCACAAGGTCGTCGAACTGTTCGCGCGCTCGGGCGCCGATGCCTGGTTTACCTCCGAACCCGACACCATTGTTCCCGCGGGGACAAAGTGCCCGCATTGCGGCGGCGCGAAGTTCGAAAAGGAAACCGACATCTTGGACGTCTGGCTGGAATCCGGCGCGAGCTATCTCGCCCTGATTGCGGACGAACCCGACTATCACTATCCCTGGCCTTCCGATCTTTATCTCGAAGGCGGCGACCAATACCGCGGCTGGTTCCAGTCATCGCTCCTCTGCGCCATGGGCACGCACGCCACGCCACCGTATCGCGGCGTCGTCACGCCCGGCTGGACCCTCGACGAAAAAGGCCAGGCCCTGTCAAAGTCGCGCGGCAACGATGTGGACCCGGTGGACATCGCCGGCCGCCTCGGCGGAGAAATCGTGCGCCTGTGGACTGCATCTGTCGACTTCCGCGAAGACGTCGTCGGCTCGGAAACTTTGATGCAGCGCGTGGCGGAGAACTACCGGGAGATTCGAAACAAGCTGTTCAAGAACGCGCTCGGCAATCTGTACGATTTCGATCCGCAGGCCAGCGCTGTTCCGTTTGAAAAGCTCGACCCGCTTGACCAATACATGCTGCGCCAGACTTGGGCCCTCGCCCGCGACGTTCGCAACTGGTACGAAGAGTTTGCTTTCCACAAGATCTACCACCGCGTGAACCACTTCTGCGTGGTCGATCTCAGCGCCTTCTACTTCGACATCATCAAGGACCGCCTCTACACCTACGCACCCAACTCGCTCGGCCGCCGCTCGGCTCAGACTGCGGTTTGGCGCATCTCGGAGGCGATGGTGCGTCTGCTGGCGCCCATTCTGAGCTTCACCTGTGAAGAGGTTTGGCAGCACTTGCCGAAGACGCGAGACCGCGGCGCTAGCGTTCATCTGGCGGAGTTTCCCACCGCTGCCGACGTGCTCGGCCACGCTTCGATTCCGCAGGAGGATCCGCGGCAACAGCAAGATTGGACTACGCTCCTCGCGGTGCGGGAGCAGGCGATGAAAGCGCTCGAAGAAGAGCGAAACACCAAGCGGATTGGAAAGAGTTTGGAGGCGCAATTGACGATCACCGCGGCGGACCCTGCATATGCGGTCCTCGCGCGTTATCAAGGCCAGCTGCGCTACCTCTTCATCGTCTCCGCTGTGAAACTCGCGCAAGACCCAGGCAACGGCAGTGGCAGCGTGCATGTCGAGGTCAGGAAAGCCGATGGCGAAAAATGCGAGCGCTGCTGGAACTACTCGACGCGCGTAGGCGAAGACAAAAGTTATCCTACAGTATGCGAGCGCTGCAGCGCCGTGCTTAAAGAAATTACAGGGGCGTGACCGCGACTTCCGCAAACGCGATAAGCTTAGAGTAAGAGTCTGCGGTGAAAGTCGGGTAGCAGTGCCTGAGTGTCACCCTTCATGAATTGTCATCCTGAGCGAAGCGAAGGACCTGCTGTCTCGTGCACTAACAAGAAAGCAGGTCCTTCCCCTTCGACTAGCTCAGGGTCAGGATGACAACTTAACCTTAGGTCGCGAATTTACGGGACGCGAAATAAGAGAGGAACACAAGAAGTTTTTCCGGGTCATGCGCAAATATCATTTTCTGATCGCGTCGTTCGTCGTCGCTCTCGATCGTGCCACCAAGTGGACGATCTCGCACCGCCTTTCCCTGCATGACAGCATTCCGGTCATCCCAGGATTTTTTCGCATTATTCACGCTGAAAACCCGGGCGCGGCGTTTGGTATTTTTGCGGATTCTCCCTCCGAATGGAAAATCGGCCTGCTGATTTTGTTTTCTATAGTTGCGCTGCTGATCGTCTCCCTGCTGCTCTGGAAAAACAGCCACCGCCTCACCTCAACCGGAATCGGGCTGGCGTTGATTCTGGGCGGCGCGGTCGGCAATTTGTGGGACCGCCTTGTCAGCCGGCACGTCGTGGATTTTCTGCTCTTCTATGTAGGCCAGCACCAGTGGCCGGCCTTCAATGTGGCCGACAGCGCGATTGTGGTGGGAGCGGGGTTGCTGGTGTTTGAAATCTTGTTCACAAAATCCCCCACCCACCAGTCGGCGTAGGTCTTGATCGTGTAGGGACGGGCGCCCCCGCACTCATTCGCAAAGAACGCGAATGAGTTGGGACAACAAGGTTGGCTGTGCCACCCGCCAACGGTGCCAGCAGTGCTGCGGCCCGCGTCTCGAAAACCGCGAGACGTGCGGCACCCACGTTTTCTTCTCTGCCAACACTAAGAACGACTCGCTACACTCATTTTTCCGGACATGTGCGCCTTCCGCCAGGCTTAGGAAAGCTTACCTTGGTAACTGGAGTCTCCCCGGCCCTAATGCCAACATCTGGCAATACCTGGCAGGAGGCTCTTCATGCGACAACTCGCGGCCGTCATTCTCTCTCTGATCTTGGGCAGCGCTGGCCTGTGGGCCAAGAACGGAACTCAGGAAGCTTCACAAACTGCCCGGCAGGCTTTGATGGAGATGTTTTTCAGCAAGGAATCGGGAACCTTCCTCAAGCATTTGCCTGCGGCTACCCGCGCCACGCTCGAAAAATCGGGAGCGCTGGCCAGCCTGCAGCAGTATTCCGTGCTCGCCGGACAGCTGCAAACACAAGGGAAGAGTTTTCAGACATTTGAGGCGGGGCCGGTAATGCTCGCCACGGAAGATCCTAAGACTGGACAGAAGTTTGAGATCGTCGTCGACAACGACTCCCTGCGGAGCGATCAGGACGACATCGAACTGTCGTTCCACACCTACAAAGACAACCAGGCGCAAAGAACTCCGTTCATGCCCCGCGTCGTCTTCTCGATGAAGATGGAATCGCGACTCTGGACGTTGAATGAGATTGCCATCACCATCAACTTGCCGCTTGCCGATCCCGATTTCTTGAAAGGCATCTCCGACCGGATGAAGGCGAGCGCGGCAGTTGCCAGTCCACAGATTCACGGGCAGGGCATGGGGCAGGGTCCGGGGCAGATTCCCACTAGCACCCTCGGGAGCGATGCGAGCGCGCTGGCGGCCGTGCGCAGGATTCTCACGGCGGAGACTACTTACGCCGCAACTTATCCGGCCGTGGGGTACACTTGCACACTTTCCGATCTCGATGGCTTCGGAGCTTCCGAATCGAATGAACACCAAGCCATGCTCATCAGCAGCGGACTGGCCAGCGGAAAGCATCAGGGGTTCAACTTTTCGCTATCAGGGTGCGCCGGCACGCCCGCCGCCAGTTTCCGTCTCACAGCCGCACCCGTCGGAGACAGTTACGGTCGTCGCGCATTTTGCGCCGACCAATCTGGAGCAATCCGTTCTTCGGCCGATGGCAGCGCAGCCACGTGCCTGAGCAGCGGCACGCCGGTTAAGTAGGCGACACTTGTTTTTGCTCGGCTTAGTCCCGGGGCAGGTTGTAGGGGAGAAACAGTTGTCACTTACTTTTTTGCGGCTGCTTCGCGTTGGCGCAAGGCCGCCATGGTAGCTGCGGAGGGGTCTTTGCGGTTGCTGTTTTTTGGGCGTCGTTTCGCTTTACTGGTGTAATGATTTTGAGCCACGTTGCCTCCTGGGTTGTCGGCGGTTTGGGACGCCTGCCCTGATTTGTGCTAGAAAAACGACCTGGACCGCAAGCACGGTTTAAATGTCTGCCTCACCATCATAGCGTACGAGCGAATTGGCATAGGGCTGGCCGAAAATGGCTGGCGGCCTGAGGATGCCGTAGGTGGATCGCGTGGGGACGGGCATCCTCGCCCGTCCAAGCCCCGCGCAGCTCGGCAGTTGCCTGTGGCCGTAGCGGCGCCTGCAAGGCATCCCACGGCAAACAGCAGGTCCTTCACGTCGCTCGGGATGACAACCTTACTTGGTTGCAGATTCATTGCATGCGACTCCGCTACGGCGTCCCGTAGAGCTGCCGGTACACATTTGCATTCCGCAAAATGGCTTGCACGTATTCGCGGGTTTCGGTGAAGGGGATGGACTCGACGAACTCCTGCGGATCGCGGTAGTGGCCCTGTCCCAGCCAGTCTCCCACGCGATCGGTGCCGGCATTGTAGGCGGCCAGGGCGTACTCGAACTGTCCGTTGTACTTGTCGACCATGTCTTTGAAGTAGCGCGTACCGAGTTGGAGGTTCACGGCCGGCGTGTAGAGTTGCGGCGCGCTATAGCCCTTGAGCTTGACTCGTTTCGCGACGGCCTTGCCCGTGACCGGCAGAAGCTGCATCAGGCCCACGGCGTTGGCGCGGGAGAGAGCCAGCGCATTGAACTCGGACTCCTGCCGGATGAGCGATGCGACCAGGTAGGGATCGAGCCCGTTGAGCACCGAATACTTGCGCAGATCGGTCCAATAGGCTTTGGGAAAAAGCGCTTCCCAGTAGGGGCGCGGCAGGTCGGGAATGTCGACGGCGAAATAGTTGGGCGTCGAGTGCTTCATGATCTCAATGCCGCGATCGTAACGCCCGATGTCCTGATAAACGCGCGCCATCTCCGGCGGCGCCCAGGTTCCACCCTCCTGACTCGCGGCCGCCTCCAACTCGCGCACCGCCATATCCGCGAGGCCGCCGTTTGCGAGCAGACGCGCCCGTTCGACCCGCAGGTTGTCGTCGGGAGGGTCGGTTGCGGTAATTTTTCTCGCGGTTGAAAGCGGAGGAACGCGGTCGAGCAGCGCGTAGTGTGGCGCGTCTTCCGTCGGCGGGCCTGGCTTCGACGAGCTTTCCTTCTGCGATGCGTCACCCACGCCTGGCAAGCCTTTCAAGCGCTGCCGGCCGAACTCCGCGTAGTAGTAGTTGTGAAAGCGATCGGAGAGTTTTTGATAAAACGCCCGCGCCATCGCCGGGTTGCCTTCTTCTTCGGCGAGACGCGCGCGCCAGTACAGCGCGGCAGGAATTTCCGCGGAATCGGGATAGAGCGCAATTTGATTTTCGAAACCTTGCCGGGCCTCATCGCTTCGGCCTTGCCGGAAGCTCAGCCAGGAAGCCTTCCAGTGCGCATAGGACGCGTGCCCGCCATTCGGAAAGCGCTGCTGCAACTCGCGGAAGTAGTCGATGGCGCGATCATAGTCGCGCTTCAGCAGGTACATGTTGCCCGCCGAAAACAACGCTTGTTCCAGCCACGGGCTTGCCGGACCAAACTGCCGCAGTTCGTTGAGCGTCCGTTGCACAGCGTCTTCATCGCTGGTCGAACGCTCGGTCTCACTCAGCAGGTAGAGGCGCTCGGCTTCAGCGTCGCCGGCGTTCTGCACTCCCATGGCAAGCAGAATGTGGCGGGCTTCTTTGCTGTTGCTGCCGCCGCTTTTTTCGAGCGCTCCCGCCAACGCCAGTTGCACTTCCGGACGGTTCGCCGGACTGACTTCTCCGGCGAGATCGTGGTAATCGTGGGCCGCATCGTTGTAGCGCTTGGCCTTGAACAGCAGATCGGCGCGTGTGCGGCGCTCGTCAAGAGAGCCGGAGATGCCGAGCTTGCGCAATTCCGTTCCCGCCACGTCCGCTTCGAAACTGGTGGGAAGGTTGAAGTAAAGGTTGCGGAAAGCGCTCGCGGCCTTCTGATTCTCGCCGGCTGCTTCGTAGGCACGCCCAATGGCGAGTTCCACATCGCTGCGCACCGGCGCACGTTCTTTTTCCAGCAGAGCCGCTGCTTCCTGCGCCCGGCCTTCCTCGAGCAGCGCGTTGGCATAGACCAGGCCGGCATCGCGGATCAGAAGCGAATCGGGAAAGTTTTTGCTGAAATCGGCGAGCGTGGAAAGCGCCTCGGCATGGTGCGCCGTTTTCAGGTAAGCGTCGCCCAGGTAGCAGGCAACGTAGTCTCCGAGTTCGCCGGCGCCCGCCTTGGCCCGGTTGAACGGGTCAATGGCTTTGCCATAGTCGTGATCGAGCGTGTGCGCATAGCCGACTACGAGCCAGGCCAGCGCTCCGGCATCTGCATCCTCTCTGGCGTGACGGCGCGCATAGGCTTCGACTCCGGCATAGGCGGTGGGAGTGCGGTCCTGCAACAACTGCTGCGCCATGGGACGAAGACTGGCGGAGGCAACAAAAGCCCGGCGCACCCGGCGCACACGCGGAGATATGGTTTTGTGCTTTTTCCTGCTGCTGGTGGAAGCGGCCGTCTTTTTTTTGACCGGCGCGCTCTTCGCGGGCGCGCTCTTGACTGCCGCGCTCTTCGCCGATGTGCGCTTCGCGGGCGCGCTCTGAACTGGCGGAGATGAGTTGGACTGGGCGACTGCCGGGGGCAAAAAGCCGAGCCAGAGCAGGGAGAAAGCTCCAGCGAAAACCACAACTGCAAAACGGCGCACTCAAACCCTACCTAGTGCCGGAAGTTGGCACCCATGATCGAAAGGTCGTCTTCTGCGAGACTTCTTATTATTTCATGTTGAAAGTAATTGGCGGAAGCTGCAACCGTGTTCCCGTAACGTTTCTGGTACGTCCCACGGCTTTTCTCGATCGCTTCTTTCAGACGGTCGTAGAGATCCTTATTCTTCCGGCCTTCCGCAACCTTGGCCTGATTATAGAGTTTGATCTCGTCGACCAGCAGGCGGGCAAAACGCTGGGCCTTGCGGTGAACTTCCTGATCCTCGGACGAGATCGAGGCAACCGGCGTCTCGAATGTTGCCTTAGTCTCGGCCTGACCAAGCGGCAGCGGCTCGGCCAGCGCCGGCTCCAAGTCAACCACGGCAGACTGAACTGCGGAGGTCGCGCTTTGGGCTTCGGCGCCCATCGTTGGAATTGGAGCCTCAACTGCAGCGCTGGCGACGGTTGCCGATGCTTCGCCCGTTGACGCTGACGCCGCTGCTGCCATGGCATGGCCAGAAGCAAACGCAGGGGCATGCGAGGCGAAGGGATCGTTGAAAGCCGCCGGGTGCATTGGCGGCGGTGGCTGGGTCTCGACCACGGGTGCGCTGTGACTGTCTGCGTGCGCATGCGCTTGCTTGCGGAGCGAGTTGACTTCTAGCCAAGCGCTGGTCGAGAGCACGAGCAGTTCGAGCGCACCGGCATCGAGCAAACCCGCCTCGCCGGTTCCACTGTCGGCGTAGAGCAGCGCGGCAACTTTGTCTTTCAAAATGAGAGGGAGAATCCGGCCTTCCCCGCTCGCCGGCGTTCCAAATTCCTGAAGGAAACGCGAGTCCAGGTCGGCAACCGGCGCGCTCGCCGCGACCCGATCGCCGATCGCTCGAACCACGGCGGGAGCGTTTTCATCGAGAGCGAAATCTTTCACTGCATCGTTATTGGCAAAGCCGCGTCCCTGCCATCCGGCGGCATGGTTGCCCTTGACGACAAAAAGGGCCACTCGGGCGGCATAGCGAGCGCTGGCATCGAGCAAGGCTCGCAAAATCTCGCGCTGGGAGGAACCCAACTGGATTTCGGCAACGGCGCGCGCCAGATCCGCCGGACCAGACGAAGAAGCCGCATCGTGGGTGGGTTCGGCTGCGATCTCATCCATCACCCGGCGGACAATCTCGGCGCGTAGTTGGGACGCATGGATGTCCAAAACCTGGCCAACCACCCGTTCCACAATTGGTTCAATCCAACCGCGCTCCTTCATGCGTGCTCCGGGGTAAAGCTCTTTGGTAAAACTCTTGTGGGGGACGAAGGGCGTAACCCTTCTAACCTCTGATTATATGGCCCCTTGCAGACATTCTTGGGACACCTTGGTACCTGCCCTACAGGGTTACCTGAGGCACCCATCACCAACCGGGGGAAACGTTTCTGGCAAGCACGCGTCAAAACAGCACCCCGAAAACCGCGGCCACCAAGTACAATAGCACTGCGGATTCGGTCGCGCAGTCGAAAAATCTGCATCAAGTTACGAATGAGTACCATCCAACCCAACATAGAGCAACCGGTCAGCGAAGAAATGGCGCTGGTCCGGCGTGCCAAGCGCGGCGACGATCAAGCGTTTGAAGAATTAGTGCGGCGCTATGATCGCAACGTTTTCCGCATTGCACAGCACATTACGCAGAATCGCGAGGACGCTGAAGATGTGGTTCAGGAAGCGTTCCTCAAGGCCTATGGGAACCTGGCGAAGTTCCAGGAACAGTCCAAGTTTTATACCTGGCTGGTGCGGATTGCGGTTAACGAAGCACTGATGAAGTTGCGCCGGAGAAAACCGGAACGCACGGTCTCTCTGGACGAAGAAGTAAAAACTGAGGATGACTCGCTGCCCCGTGAGGTTGCGGATTGGAGCCCCAATCCCGAGCAGATGTACAACCAATCGGAGTTGCGGGACATTCTGACGCGCACCATCCAGGGGTTGCCGACGGGATTCCGGACGGTGTTCGTGCTCCGTGACGTGGAAGGCCTTTCGACCGAAGAGACGGCCCAAGCGCTGGAGCTAAGCATCCCGGCGGTGAAGTCGCGTTTGCTGCGCGCGCGCCTGCAATTGCGCGAGCGGCTGAGCCGCTTTTTTCAGAAACGGGCTAGTGGAGATGGCGACCAGTGAAGTGTTCTGAGTTTCTAAAAGAACTGACCAACTACCTCGATGGCGCGCTGGACGCCCGGACCAAGTCCGAACTCGACGATCATCTGGCGTGGTGCCACAATTGCTACGTTGTTTGCGATACCACTCGCAAGACCATCGAAATCTACCGCGGCTCGGAACTCTACGAGTTACCCGACGATCTGCGAGTGCGGCTCCGGTCGGCCATCATGAGCAAGTGTTGTTCTGGGCACAAGAAATCCGACCCGCCGAGCAGCTGAGAGCGGAGCTCGCTCTTCGTGCTCCTCGTGCTCTTCCTGTCGTTCTATGCGGTCGTTCCTCTGAATGCTCGCAAGTGCTTCATTCCAGAGCTCCTATGGGGTGAACCTGCCCTGCTATCAGTGGCCGCGAACCTTTTCCGCACTACAGGAATCTAACTATTAGAGCTCGTCTTAACATTAGGGCGAAGGGGATGAGCCAGTTTTGTCGCTTTTAATTCTGTGGAGGTTCCCGATGTTTTCTAAGTTGATGGACGCCATGTTTGGCTGCCGGCACGCCCGCTACAGTTTTCCGATCACGGTGCGCGCCGGTTCGCGTCGCAACCCGACGGCTCAACGGACGGGCACCTACGTCGCGTGCCTGGATTGCGGCAAAGAATTCCGCTACGACTGGCAAGAAATGAAGATCGTGGGATCGCAGGCAAGAGAGGCCGCGCACTCCCTGGTTACGAAAGAGGCCGCGTAAGGACCGCTGTTCCCCCACAGCGCATTTTGACGCAGTTCGCGGCCAAAAGTGAACATTCCTCGCTAGCCTCCCCCAGCTTTTGCTGTGCGTTTTCCCGTGTTGGGTCAGCCGCCGGCCTGCTCTGAAATTTCCGGAATTGTGCACTCGACCTGCCCAGTCAAGGCGTGCGTTGAGGAGAGAACTCGATCACCGAGCTTGGATCCAGAAGGAAGAACCACTGCGGGAAACTTCGGCGAGTTGCGGCTCTCTCCAGAATACGTCCAGCGCACTCGCGAGATGCGGGGTGATGCTTACGTAGTGATTGGGCAGGATCACCTCGTAGCTGCTGTGTCCTGCCAGCAAACTCGCCGCCAGCAAGTACTGCTCGGACCAATAGCGGTGAGGATAAAACCGTTGCAGCCACCAGGGCTTGTAATCGAGGGGCAAGAAGATGTCGTGGATGTGAACGAGCACGCCCGGCCGAAGTCGTGGAAGAATCTCAAGGAAAAAGACAGTCACATCCGAATTCATGAAACTACGGTGCGACCCGTCCATGAACAAGACGTCTCCCGATCCTAGCCGGTTGACCACGCTGAGGTCACAGGCTTCGAGTGGTTGCCTGACGATCTCGTCGCATAGTGGATCGATTTCAGCTCTCGGCCGGGGATCAATCGAAATGACTCTAGTGCGCAGTTGGCGATCGCGAATGGCGCGCCGCGCGAGCTTGGTGGAGTAGCCCGATCCTACCTCCAGCAGCAGGGCGGGGTTGCGGGTGGCGAGGAATCCATACAGCGTGAACGTGTCCAATCCGTCCAGCCATTCGTTGATCCAACACGGCTCCGGAGACGAGCTCGGCTGGCGCAGGGGTATGCGCAGCAGGTCATTCGAGAAGTTTAAGAATTGCGAGAGCAGATTGCGATAACCGTCCTCGTGGGCAGCGAGGATGCGGGCGAGTTCGGGATGCGGCGGTTTTCCGTAACCGTAACGAGGAACAGCCTCGACTTTGTAATCGAGAAAAATCGGCTGGTTGCCGTCGGCCACTCTCCGAAGATTCAGCAATATCGACAGGAAGCCATGGCCATCCGCGAGCTTCCTCATCAGGTTCTTTTTCATACCCGGGGATTGGGAGATTCCACAGTCTACTATCGTAGGGGCGGCGCCGCCAAAATTTAGACCGCTTGACAGCGTCACCGCATCTTGACGGGAAAATTTCACTAGCTCCCCGAGCTCTGGAAAGCGCATAATTGAATCGGCGCCGATCCGCAGAGCATGCTTCGGCAGTCCTTCAGAAGCGTTCCCGCTTGCGGTTCGGACGGGAGGTGCCTGTGCCTCTTTCCATGCTTCGGGAGTTCTTGGATCGTAACCGCATTCAATACCTGGTGATCTCGCATTCGGTGGCCTACACGGCCCAGGGGATTGCCGCCCTCACCCACACACCGGGTAAAGAGCTGGCGAAAACTGTCATGGTCATGATCGATGGTCGTCTCGCCATGGCCGTGGTGCCGGCTTCGTTCCGGGTGGATTTGTACCGGCTGAAAAAATATCTGGGGGCAGACTCGGTGGAACTGGCCAGCGAATACGAATTTCGCGATCGTTTTGCCGACTGCGAAACCGGGTCCATGCCACCCTTTGGCAATCTCTACGGTATGGATGTTTTCGTGGACCAGTCCCTGGCCGAGGACAACGAAATCGCCTTCAACGCCGGTTCGCACCGTGAACTGGTGCGCATGAAATTTGCCGATTTCCGCAATTTGGTGAAACCGGCAATCATCCCGCTGGCCGCAGGCAAGGCCCATATTCACGCGGCCTGAGTGCCGCGGGGCGGTGCGATTCCCGGCGCCAGGCGGCTGCCGTCTTGATGGCCAACGGCGGCTCACCGCGCGCCCACCGGGAAAATACTGCCTCTCCTTCTTTTTTATACAAACTTAACAAATCGCTGTGTTAGATTTGCCGCTCAACTCAAATTTCCTGGAGGAAACTGAATTGGGCAAGGACATGGTCCCCAAGAAGATCTTTTTCACCAAGGGAGTGGGGAAACATCGGGAGCGCCTCACCTCTTTCGAACTCGCCTTGCGCGACGCCGGCATCGCGGCGCAAAACCTGGTGCGCGTCTCCTCCATCTTTCCGCCCAACTGCAAGCTGCTTCCACGCTCGCAGGGACTCACGTATCTGTCCCCCGGAGAAGTCGTATTTGCGGTGGTTGCCGAAAACTCCACCCACGAACCGCACCGCCTGCTGGCCTCTTCGATTGGCGTCGCCATCCCTGCCGATCGCAACACCTACGGATATCTGAGCGAGCACCACTCGTTCGGCGAAACCGAAGACGCTGCCGGAGATTACGCGGAAGAACTCGCCGCCGAAATGCTGGCCACGACTCTGAACGTGGAGTTTGACTCCGACCGATCATGGGACGAGAAAAAAGAGATCTATCGCATCTCGAACAAGATCGTCAGAACGGCTAACGTGACGCAGTCGGCGGTAGGCGACAAACGCGGGCTTTGGACTACGGTGATTGCTTCGGCCGTCCTCATCTTTGACTGATTAAGCTTCGTGTGTAGAGCGGACACTCCTGTCCGCTGCCGTTGACGTTGGTTTTTGCGGGCGCGGGAATCAAAATCCAAGGTCAAAGGCGGCGGACAGGAATGTCCGCCCTACACGGTTGTTCTGTGTCTCCAGAGTTTGACGATTGTCTTGTTCGCCGCCGGTTTCTTCTTCAGCCGCTCCAACACGGCGGCGACGATCAGCGGCAGTCCTACTGTAGCGTCCACAAAAACTTCCCCAAACTTTCCACCTTCGGCTGGAGGCACAAACTTCCCCCACGAAACCGCCTCGCTATAGGGACTGCCCGAAAGCCCGCCCCAGTACACCGGCTCCGGGCAGATGCGCACTCCATAGTGGTAGCGTTTCAGCGGCAGGTCTTCCCCTCCACGGCGATGGCGCAATTCGATGAACGGTCCAAACTGCTGCGACCAGTTGCGCGGAACGCCGCCGCCGATGGTGAAGATTCCGAGGCGCTTCTGACTGAGCAGGGTCGCGGCAAAGCGCTCCAGGTCTTCGAAAGGATCGAAGCGGAATCGCGGCTTGCCTTGCTTGTCGCGTTCACGGTTGGTCAACGCGAAATCCAGCCCCAGCTCGGAATCGGAGAACGCGGGAACAAATACCGGGACATTTTTCTCGTAGGCCGACTTCAGAATGCCGCGTTGTCCTTTGGCGTGCTTCGCCAGATGCGCCCCAATCGCGCGGTTCAACTTATACGAGCACATCGTTTCGTCCGCGTCCCAGCCCCCGAACACCGCGGCCATCACGCGTTCCACGTCGTCGAGGTTTTGCTCGGGTTCAAGCGTGTCATAGACGCGGTTGTATCCCGCCTCGTAAAGTTCCTCGTCACTGAGATTGGGATTGTGCCGGAAATG
>Ga0209039_10000549_pt1 | contig 36290 bp, 30 predicted proteins | sample BogFormECP12_OM1_FD_188238 | JGI IMG/M metagenome (GOLD analysis project Ga0209039, IMG submission 188238) | Bog forest soil microbial communities from Calvert Island, British Columbia, Canada - ECP12_OM1 (SPAdes) (version 2) | ecosystem: Environmental > Aquatic > Freshwater > Wetlands > Bog ...
TGGCTGCCCCCCAGGGATTCGAACCCCGATATGCTGATCCAGAGTCAGCTGTCCTGCCGTTGAACGAGGGGGCAGCAGTCGTAGCAAGGACGCGCCCGCATCGAGGCGCTGAATCGATTGTATTGGCTGGCTGATTAGAGCGTCAACGTTACACCCTGAATACGACTCCGGTCAGGTTGATGCTGGCGTTTTCGTAATAACACCAACCAGTGTCATTCCGAGCAAGTCTCTATTGCGCAGCGAGGAACCTGCACGTGCCGACTTGTGCCCGCGCACGAATCGGCGCGCATCGCAAAGCGACCCTCTGCGCTGACTGTACAGCCTTGTTCTCAGCAGCAGCCCATCTTCATTTCCACCAACTCGGGCGCACCAAAGGCTTCCTGCGGAATCGGCGCTCCATGCAGGGTCTGCCAGCACCGGCGTCCTGCCTCAAACAGCACGATGATGACGCCGACCACGAAGATTACCATCAGCGTGGTGTCGAGGTAACCGGTGAACTCCTTGCCCGGCGTGTGGGCCAGCGGCCAGTAGATGGTCTTGATGGAGAGCACGCCCGCGGTCAGCGTCGTTACTCCCACGAAGCACATGGGAACCGCCGTGATCCAGGCATACTTCACCTTCCCCATGTTCACCAGGAATGTAGTCACAACCGCCAGTGCGATGGTGGCCAGCAGTTGATTGCCGGTGCCGAACAGCGGCCACAGAGTGGATATGTTGCCGGTGTAGATAAGGTAGCCCCAAGCCGCCACTACGAGGGCCGAGGTCACTAGGTTTCCCGGCAACCACGCCGTGTTGCTGAACGGCTTGTGGACCTTGCCGAGCAGTTCGTGCATGACGTAGCGGGCAACGCGCGTACCGGTATCAACCGTCGTCAGGATGAACAGTGCTTCGAACATGATGGCGTAGTGATACCAGTAGCCGGTCAGCGTCGCCATGCCGGGCAGACCCTTGAAGATCTGCGCCATGCCGACCGCCAGCGAGACCGCGCCGCCGGTTCGCCCAGCGAGCTTTTCACCCACCTCGGCGGAGAACATGTCGAGATTTACAGTGTGCATTCCCAGCTTGGCGAAAACCGCAGGCGCAGTGTTGATAGCGAAGTAATCGCCGGGATACATAGAGCAGGCCGCAATCAGGGCCAGCACAGCGACCATGCCTTCACACATCATGGCTCCGTAGCCGATGAAGCGCGCATCGGTTTCCTTCCAAATCATCTTGGGTGTTGTGCCTGATGACACCAGTGAGTGGAAACCGGAAATTGCTCCGCAGGCAATGGTCACAAACAGGAACGGGAACAGTTTGCCCTTGATAATCGGCCCTCCGCCGTGGATGAACTGGGTCACGGCCGGGAACTGAATGTTAGGGTGAACGATGAACACACCAAGAATTAGGAGGGCGATCGTTCCCAGCTTCATGTAGGTCGAGAGATAATCGCGTGGCTCCAGCAGGAACCATACCGGCAGCACCGAGGCGATGAATCCGTAGGCCATCATGAGAAAGGTGATCTGGTGCGCGTTGAAGGTGAGCGCGCCCGCGAAGCTGGAGGCGGCGAACCAGCGGCCGCCAATGACGGCAGCGATGAGGAAAACAACACCCACGGCGCTCGGTCCGGCGATCTTGATCTGGCCTGGAGTGCTCTTAAACATGTACAGGCCCATGCCGATGGCAATGGGAATCGTCCATCCGATAGTGAACACGCCCCACGGACTGTTGGCCAAGGCGTTGACCACCACCACGCCGAGTCCGGCCAGCGTTACCAGCAGGATGAACAGCAGCGCCACCATAGTTACCAAGCCGGCACCATGTCCGATCTCTGTACGCGCCACGTCCGCCAGCGATTTTCCCTTGTGCCGGACAGAAGCCACAAGGACCGTGAAGTCGTGCACGCAGCCGGCCAGCACTGCGCCGATCAAAATCCAGAGGAATCCGGGCGCAAAGCCGAACTGCGCGGCCAGGGTTGGGCCGACCAGCGGTCCAGCGCCTGCGATCGCGGCAAAGTGATGTCCGAACAGCACCCACTTCGGCGAGGGCACATAGTTGTGGCCGTCCTCATAGGTGTGCGCGGGAGTGGTGCGGCGATCGTCGAGGACCAAGACCTTGGCGGCGATAAATGCGCTGTAGTAGCGGTAGCCCAGCGCGAAGACACAAAGCGTTCCCAACATGATGGGAAACGTATTCATTGGAGCCTCCTAGCGTGATCGTAGTGTTTGTGCCGGTGGCTGCTTGGGCGCCACTCTTGCTTAAGCCACACCGGAGCCTAACAAATCATGATGATGCCGACGCTAACCTCATGCCATGAAATCAACAGTATGCTCAACCAAGTAAAGCTAAGACGCATCGCCGAGTCCAGCCATGACCGGGGTCACATCGGGTTGTGATAACCTCTGCTTCCCGCGACCCGCCCAAAACTGTACTCCAAAACTCGGCGAGAAGGAAAGAGTTAAGGCAATATCGAAGCAGAGTGCTTAATCACAGGCCGTCTTCATATTCCCAGTCCCGTCACTCTCCATCCCGCGCCGTGCACCTTGTGGCGGATGTTAAGGGTGATGAGCAGTGCGGTCATGGCTTCGACAATGCGCGCGTTCTCCAGCTTGCCTCCGTCGATCGCACGCACGCCTGGAATCTTGGTGGCCAGCTCGGAGGCGACCTGCCGGGCACGGTCGTCATCGCTGCAGACGATGACGTCGCAATCTACTGGCTGATCGCTTTGCAAAACCGTTGCCGAAAGGCTGTGGAAAGCGCCGGCCACGGAGACATTCTTGCCGACGATCTCCGCTGCCTGCTCGGCGGCCGAGCCTTGCCACACGCCCAGCACACGCGTCGGACGTCCGCCAACCGCAGCAGCAAGCGGCACAGTAGCGTCAATCAGCACGGTGCCCGGCCGGAACGAAGGCTTGAGTTGCTTCAGCAACTCGGCTTGTCCGGCGAAAGGGACGGTGAGTATCACGGTGTCGCACATCTTCACCGCGGTGTGGTTTTCCGCGCCTTCCACGCTGCCGAGAGGACCGACGGCCTCGGCAATCTGCGCAGCTCTTGCTTGCGCGCGTTCGGCGTCGCGCGAGCCGATGATGACGGATTCGCCAGCGCGGGCCCAACGCAGCGCCAGCCCTGAGCCTTCGGGGCCTGTGCCTCCGACGATTGCAATCATGCCACCCCGCCCGCCGCGAGGGTTGTCCTAGCGTCCGGTTGTATCGGATAAACGTATTTCGTGTACAGCGTGTTGCGCTGGGCGGGAACGCGCCCCAGTTCCAGAATGCGCTCCTGAAACTCGGCGGTCGAAATGTACTGCCCGGCAGTCGCACCCGCCAACCGCGAGATGTTCTCCTCGAACAGGGTTCCGCCGTAGTCATCAGCCCCAGCTAGCAGCATTAATTGCGACACTTCGCGGCCCAACTTCACCCATGAGACCTGGATGTGATTGATGGAACCGGCCAGCATCACTCGCGCCAACGCGTGTACCTTCAAATGTTCTTCCAGGGTCGCTCCGGCGCGGGCGAGTCCTTGCGCAAACAGCAACGTGTTGTCGTGAATGAAGCCCAGGGGCACGAACTCGGTGAAGCCCCCGGTATCCGACTGTATGTCGCGCAGCAGCAGCAGCTGGTTCACCCAATGTTCAGGGGTTTCCATATGGCCATACATCATCGTGGAGGTGCTGCGGATACCGCAGTCGTGAGCGGTCTGGATGACTTCGCGCCATTGCGCCGCGCTGAGCTTATTGCGCGAAAGCACATGACGCACCTTGTCGTCGAGGATTTCGGCGGCTGTCCCCGGCAGGGTGTCGAGCCCGTTCTTCTTCAACATCAAGAGATAATCTTGTAGCGGCATGCCGGTCAGTTCCACGCCGTAGACCATCTCCATGGGGGAGAAGGCGTGAGCGTGCATTTTGGGTGTGGCTGACTTCACGGCCCGCAGGATGTCGCGATAGTAAAAGGGCGGCAGGTCGCGCGGCAGGCCTCCTTGAATGCAGACCTCGGTCGCGCCCCACTGCTCGGCTTCGCGTGACTTCTGCGCGACCTCGTCGAGTGTGAGAAAGTAGGCGGACTCGTGCCGCGCGCCCACAGCAAAGGCGCAGAACTTGCACCCGACAAAGCATACGTTGGTGAAATTGATGTTGCGGGTGACGACGTAGCTGATGACGTTGCCGACCAAGCGTCGCCGGATCTCATTAGCCGCTACCACCAGACCGAGGAGCTCATCGCCGGTACAGTTGGCGAGCAGCCGGCACTGCTCGCGAGTGAGGACGGCACCATCGAGCGAGGTCAGCACTTTCTCCAGGGCGGTACACACCGGCGGCGAGACGCGGGTTTGCACCCTGTCCCATGTAGCGTTCTGGAGCGTCTGCTGATTGGCCCAAGTAATGTTCTGCATGATCGCCCTAACCTGAGCAGCGCCTCACCTAAACAAATCCTTCTTTGCCGGACGCACTAACTGCCGCGCGCTGCCCTTGCCGCGCCGGTACGCATAACCCCGAATTATACAAGCCGGAATTCGCGAATCCTTGCCGCATACCAAGCCGGCAACGCACGCCAATTCGTCGGCCACGGCTTCCTCAGTAGCGTGCATTTTGTAACCGTAGGGATCGCGCTTTCCGCGATAATCGTGGATCACCTTCATGCCGGCGACGCCGATGGCGACGTCGCACAGACCCTCGCGCCAGGCACGTCCGAAGCTATCGCCGATAATAACCGGGATATAAAGCCCTGTGCGCTGCTTTAATGTTCGATGAATTGTTGCGGCCGAGCGATCGGCATCGGAGGGCAGGAGCGCCGCGGTCTTTCCGCCGTCAACATTGGACACGTCCACGCCACTGTTGGCGCAGACCAGCCCTTGCTGGGTCTCGGTGATGAGCACGTGCTTCTTGCGCACCACGCGCTTGGCCTCGCGCAAGGCCAACTCCACCACTCGTGGATCGCTGCCATTCTTGCTGGCGAAGCTAGTCGCGGCAGGGGAGGGCTTTACCGAACCGAGTGGAATTGTGCGACCTTCAGCCTTGGATACGATCTTGTGTTTGACCACCAGGATGTCGCCCGCGTGCAGACGCAAGCCGCCGAGAGCGAGTGCGTCCACTATAAGGTTCGCGACCGAATCGCCGGGAAAAACCTCACGAATGCTGAGGACCGGAAGTACGCGGAGTTCGCCGATGTCGAAAGGAGCCGGACACGTCAGACGGCTTTTTGCCATTGTGCCTCGTCAGTTGCACTCAATGCCCATGAGCGCAGCAGTCGCTGCGCGTTGGTGCTGCCGTCACGCTGCAACAACAAGTCGAGTTCGTGTGGATTGTCGATGTCCAGGCCGATGCCCGGCATTTCGAGGATCACAAGTTCCTTGCCGGTCATGCGCATCGCCTCGCAGTGCGGCAGGAAGCTGTCATTCCCGAAACGCAGAGGGATGAGCGACGCCGGCCGGCGCAGGATACAGTTGCTGCCACGCCGATCATACGCGGGCACAAAGACGGCGCCTTCCGCCGGCGCTGCGTCGAGAACACGATGCAGCTCTTTGCTGGTGATCAGCGGAATGTCGCCGGGCACCACGACTGTGGTGTCGTAGCCGCACTGCTCGCACCAGGTGGTGGCCATCTCGATGGCGGATGTTTCGCTCTCGTTGTGGGTATCCTCAATGGTGCCGAAGCCGAACTCGCGCGCGAGTTGCTGCGCTCGGGCATCGCCGGTAACCAGCGCCACATCGATGCGGTTTCGCACACCCGAAGCCGCGGCCATCACGTCGCACAGCATTGCCTCAGCGAGTTGCGAGCGTTGCAATTGGCTGAGGGCCTCGGCCAGGCGCTGCTTCGCCGTCGAGAGGCTTTTCACCGGGATGAGTAGGATACCCTTCATCGTTTGCGCAATCGGCTCGGGCTTACGCCCTCGCCGGTTTTGTGTCGCGGGCTGAAGCCGGCTCGGGTCTACTTTCCCACGCTCCCCAGCACTGCGCCTTCGGCTTCGTGCTCGGCTAAACTGCTCCGCCCCTACGGGCTCGATCTATGGCAACTCTCCAGTCTTTTTCCCATGGGGAGATTTACAAAGCAACGCGCACACAGGCATCCAACGTGAATCGTGCCAGTTCGCGCTTCTCGCCCATTGAGCTCATGATCGTGTTCGTGCACAGAACCCGTGGCCGCTCGCCGCTCATCGCGGAGGCCTCGGCTTCGTCGGCACCATCGGCGATCAGCACACCCAGGAAATCTTCGTACGCCTTGGCGACCCCCGCAATCGTACTCTGCCATCCCATCATCTTCATCAGTGCTCCGGCCGGTCCCGAGATCGCCTCTCCACCGACGATTGGGCTCACTGCCGCAATCGGTGCTTTCGTTCGCCGCAACGCATCACGGATTCCCGGCACCGCAAGAATCGGCCCGACGCTCGTGACTGGATTGCTTGGCGCGAAGATGACTGCCTGCGCCGACTCGACCGCCTCGATCACTCCGGGCGCAGGTCGCGCCTGCTCAGCGCCCTCGAAGCGAACGCTATTCACTTTTACCTGATGCCGCTCGCGCACGAAATACTCTTGAAACGTGAGCGTGCCTTTGGCAGAGTCGAGCATGGTGGAGACGAGGTCGTCCGACATGGGCAGCACGCGTGCTCGAATTCCGAGGTTCGCCGCGAGTTCGGCCGTCACCTGGCTTAGCGACTCCCCCGCCCGCAGCATGGCAGTGCGCGCGAGGTGCGTCGCCAGGTCGAGATCGCCCAGGCTGAACCATGACGGCTGCCCGAGCTGCTTCATGCGCTCCAGGCATCGGAAACTGTCATTCTCCACGCCCCAGCCGCGGTCCGCGCTGAGCAATCCCGACAGTCCGTACAGAACAGAGTCGATGTCGGGCGAGATGTGCAGGCCCCACCATTCGATGTCGTCACCAGTGTTGACGATGACGGTGAGATCTTCGGGCGCGACCACTTGCTGCAAACCCTGCACCAATTTCGTGCCACCGGTTCCGCCGGTGAATACCACGACCATTACGCGGCCCTCGCATACCGGTGCTCATCCATCGCCGCTCCCAGCTTCTCGGACAACAGTCCGCCACGTGCTATGACGGAAGGTACGAACTCCGGATATACCGGCAGACGCTGCTTCAAAACCTGCCCTGCGGCCTCGGTGCGGCGCTGCAAATCCAAGAGTTGCGGCCACGGTGCTTCCGGATTGATGTAGTCCGGCGTGAGTGGCGAGATGCCTCCCCAATCGTTGATGCCAGCCTCGAGCAGACGCTCGTAGCCATTCTCAGTAAGATTCGGCGGAGCCTGAATGTTTATGTTGTGCAGAAGCAGCCGCGCGACAGCAATGGTGCGCAGCATGTCGCCGGTGCTGGGCTCGGGCCATGCGGCCATTGGAATAGGTGGCTTCACGCGGAAATTCTGGATGATGACTTCCTGAATGTGTCCGTATCGTTCATGCAGCCGTTTGATGGCCAGCAGCGACTCGACGCGGTCCTGCATGGTCTCGCCGATGCCAATCAGGATTCCAGTAGTGAACGGCACGCCGAGCTTGCCTGCATCTTCGATGGTCTTGAGCCGTAGTGCAGGAAGTTTGTCGGGTGTCCGATCCGACGGATGCGCCTGCGCCAGACGATTGCTGGTGCTCTCCAGCATCAGCCCGAGGCTGGGATTGCTCGCGCGCAGGCGTTCGATCCAGGTGGCGTTGAGCAGACCGGGATTGGCGTGCGGCAAGAGGCGGGTTTCGCGTAGCACCAGTTCGCACATTGCTTCCAGATAATGCAACGTGCTGCGATAGCCCAGCCGCCGCAAGGTCTCGCGCATCTCGGGAAACAGCGTCTCCGGCTTATCGCCGAGCGAGAACAGTGCTTCGGTGCAGCCGAGCTTCTCGCCCTCCCGCGCAACCGCGAGCACTTCTTCCGGCGTCATGGTGTGGGCGCCCGAATCACCCGGATCGCGGCGATAGGTGCAATATCCACAGTAGTCGCGGCAGAGGTTGGTGAGCGGGATGAAGACCTTGCGCGAATAGGTGATGACGCCAGGGCGAAATTGTTCTTTCAGCGCGCGAGCGGTGGCGAGCAACTCCGGGAGGAATTCATCACTGCAGGTTAGCAATTGGACGGCGACTTCGTGCGAGAGGGAATGGCCGGCGCGGGCCTCACGCAAATGGGCCGACAAATACGCGGACAGCTCGTCAGCCGTGGTGTCTGGCCGTGTTGTGCTCACCGGTAACAAACTGATCTTCGAATCCTAAGGAAGCAGAGGCGACCTCTGGCGAAATCTAACACCGTTGGATGCCTTCAGAGTGCATTTGCACCAAATTCTCTACTGCTCCTGCGGGACCGCACAAATTCGATAGCGTCCGCGGAAGTAAAGCAGCGGAGCGCCCTCGCCCACAATGACTTCTCTAACTTCACCAACGAAGATCGTGTGGTCACCTGCCTCGTGAGCGCTGACCACAGTACAGTTCAGATTGCCGAGTGCGTTTTCCAGCACCGGCGTGCCGGTCTTCATCGCGCGATACTTGATCCCCAAGCGATAGGCCGCGTCAGGATTGCGTTCCGGGTCAGCAAAGAATTCCGAGAGCGCCTCCTGCTCTTCTCGTAGGATGCTCACCCCGAACTGGCGGCGCTCGTGAAGATGAAGGTAGGTCTCAGCCAGATGATCGACGCAAACCAGCACCAGTGGCGGCCGCAGCGAGACCGAACAAAAAGCGCTGGCGGTCATGCCGTGAATCTCGCCCTTGGCGGTCTCGACGGTAATGACCGTGACGCCGGTGGCAAAGCGCCCCAAGGCAGAGCGGAATTCGTCGGGAGTGACCAAATCTGGCATGCGATGTTCGCAGCGTAAAGCTCAATCCAAAGGCCAATATACCTGATCCTGCGACCATGCTCGGGATTTCAGTTGCAAAGGTCAAAACGCACGCAATTCAAGTTAGTGCGTGCGCTGGATTTGCGATAATCTTAGCCACTTCGGGCGCATCTCCTGCAATCTCTAACGGGCGCGAAGCCCAGGAGTTTATAGTGGCCATCAACTTTGACGGCGAGTTCACTACGCCGCGCAGTCCTGACGAGGTCTTCGAATTTCTCTCCGATCCAAACAAGTTCGGCCCGCTGTTTCCCGATTTCGAGAGCATGACCCGCGATGATCCGACGCACTTCACAATGAAGCTGACCATAGCGGTCGGCAACATTCGCGGCACGGCGGAGATCGAGATGGAGTCGGCCGAGGCGTTGCGTCCACAGCGGACGCTCTACAAAGGCACCGGAACCGCCGCGGGAAGCCAGATTGCGATCGGCGCGGGATTTGACCTGCGCCCGCGGCCGAAGGCACCAGAGTTGCCTGGCAGGGCGAGGCCAGCGTGTTCGGCAAACTGGCCAAGTTGACCGGAGGGATGTTGGAGCCAATGGTAAAGAAGAACATTCAAAAGCTGATCGACGGACTGAGGTGGGCGCTGTATGTACCTTCGCCCGGCACCGTAGCGGAGGGAACAGACAGCGTGCAGGTCGCGCCGGCAGAAGCGACACCAGTCGTCGAGCAACCAACAGCCAGCCAGGAATTACCGCCTGCAGGTGCTCAGGAGGGCACTCTTACTTCCTGTTTGAACTCGAAAGCAGAAACTACAAACTGACTAACATCGCTACGACGGCGCGCCCTTCTCCAGCGCCTGCTCGAATATCTGGGCGGCTTCCAATTCATCGCCCTGGGTCCCGGAGGGAATCAGCGCGGGCACCTTCGCCGGACAGGCCCTCAGGGCAGCGCAAACGTCCACGGCGTGCGCCATATCGGCTTGGATGTGAGGATTCAAGTCTGCATCCTCAGGCGCGTCCAATATGACCATCTGGACCGTGATGTCTTTGCCGACGTGCTGCGTCAGCATGTCCTTGTAGTCGCCGATCTCCACCGGCCGGATGACAATCGGCCGGCCTGAACTGGTGCGCGGATTACTAGTTTGAAATTCAATGATCCGGTGATCTAATTCATGACCATAAGGCGACGACAGGTTGGTTAGGACGCTCACGATGACAGGCTTCGGCCTCGGCTTCATTTTGCAGCCATTCAACAGGAAAAGGGCAGGGATGAGCAGGATCGCTAGAGCAATCCCGAGTCGTTGGGTCATAGCAACAATAATACCGTAGCAGAAGGTCTTCTTCTATCCGCCCGCGCGGACGACAAGCTCATCGCGTTTTCGAATCTCAACTCTGAAGTCATCCGGAGTTATCCGGTTTGCGCGAAGGCTTTGCCCTCACGAGATTCGCGCCGCTCAGCGGCTACGCTGCGTTCGGGTGCGAGATGCAAGTCTCGGGAAAATCTACGGCGTCGATTTGGCCTAAGGGCAGAATGTTATTGGTCGGTTCGTCTCACATCAGTGCCAATTCATCCGTTCAAGTTGCGTGAAGAAGCGCGAATAGCCAACCTCCAAACACTCGTCCAAAATCACGATGCAATAACCAGCTTTGCAATCGGCAAATTTGGGGGCGGTCACAAGCTAAGGCTGCAAATAGTCAGTTATGAGGCTACGCGTGGTGGCTGCTGGCGGGTTGGGAATTGACAACTGGCAACTGCCTACTGCCTACTGCTTCAGTCTTGACATAGAAGCATTCGGTCGCCGATAGTTGTTAGGCCATATTGAGACGTTGCCGGAAGAGGTTGTTCCTTTGATTAACAGTTCTACAAATCGCATGGGCAAGCAACTGCTATTGGGCCCTCTCGAAGTTCAAGTGATGGAGGTGCTGTGGGCTGCCGGCGAGCGCAGTGTGCGCGAGGTGGTCGAGCAGTTGGACCGCAAGCTGGCCTATACCACGGTGATGACCACGCTTGACAGGCTATTCAAAAAAGGAGTGCTGGACCGCCAGAAATCGGAGCGTGCGTTTTTTTATTCGCCGCGCCTGTCCCATCACGAATGGGAGCGCCGCCGCGCAGGGGACTTAGTTGCTGGACTGCTGGCCGGCTCCGAGCCCTCACGCGAACTGCTGCTATCGTCTCTGGTGGACGCAGTGGGACAGCACGACGCCAGCCTGCTGGAGCAGTTGGAAGAGAAAATCCGCAGAAAACGCAAAGACCTTTCCAACAGGAGCCGGGGTTGAGCCTTTCCTACACTTGGCGGTTGCTGTGTCTCTGCTGCGCAACGTTCTTTGTGCTGCATCTGGCGCTGGCGGCGGCCACGCGACTGAGTGCGGGGACGGCCATGCGCATGGCCGCTCGCATGAAGCCGAGTTCCGCAGCCCGCTTCCTGTTCTTCCTGCGTATTTCTCCTATGGCGCTCACCATTTTTGCGGTGCTCGCGTTCTGTGTTCCCAGCTACCTATGGCTGGAGCCGCAGGTTGCAGGGGAGAAGGTTGGATTCATCTGCTTCTCGATGGCAGCCCTGGGGGCAGCGATCTGGGCGCTCTCCATCACCCGCGTAGTTTCCGCGGTACGAGGGACGGTCCAGTATCTTCACCAGTGCGAACGTCACGGTCGCAAGATCAACGTGCCGGGAGAGCCCTCGCCGGCGCTGCTGCTTGCCGATAAGGCTCCAGTGCTGGCCGTAGCTGGTGTGGTGCATCCGCGGCTGGTCATTTCCAACAGCGTGTTTCACGGACTGACTCTCGAACAACGAGAGGCGGCGCTTCTGCACGAACGTGCCCACCGTACCTCGCGGGACAACATCAAGCGCTTCCTTATTCTGCTGTCGCCTGACGTGTTGCCTTTCTTCCGTACGTTCAGGGCCTTGGAGCACAGTTGGGCAAAGTTCACGGAATGGGCTGCTGATGACCAGGCGGTAGAGGGCGATCCCCATCGCGCACTATCGCTGGCATCGGCGCTGGTGGCCGTTGCCAAGATGGGTTCCAAGCCCAAGCTGTCTTATCTGTTCAGTTCTTTGGTGCATGACGATCAAGAGCTAACGGAACGCGTCGATCGTTTGCTGCGTCCCCAACCGAATCCCGGCAAGCCGGCGGAAGTGTTGGTTCCTTTCCTTACTAGCGCCGGCGCATTGTTGAGCGGCGCGATTGCTTTGGTGCTACTGTGGCCGGGAAGCCTGTCGCTGGTACACCAGGCGCTGGAACAGCTCGTGCACTAAGAGCAGTTGGCATTAGTCGGTAGCCAGTTTCAGTTACCTCAGTTGAAACTTACGTCTCTTCCGTGTCATGCTTTCTTTGCTGACGACTGGCTACTGACGCTTGGCTACTGCTGCAAGTATCGTTCAACAAAATCCAGCAAAGAAACGGCGCAAGCGGTGGTCAATGCCGCTGCGCGATCGGCGTCAGGCTTGGGAGGCTCCGCCAGGTCCGCGAGGAAGACGCTCCGCATCCCCAGGCGCGAGGCTGCTTCCACATCGGAGAGCGAGTCGCCGACCATGATGCTATTGTCGGCCGTGGCGGCGGGGAAATCGTGGAAAGCCTGCTCGAACAATCCTGGCAACGGCTTGCGGCAGGAGCATTGTCCGTTATCGTGCGGGCAATAGTAGATAGCGTCAATATGAGCGTGGTGGGCCGCGAGGTGTTCACGCAAGCGCCTATGCAGAGCCTGCAAATCGGCCTCAGAGTGCAGCCCTAACGCGATGCCGCGCTGGTTGGTGACCACAATCACTTTGCGCCCGGAGCGGTTGAGACGACCCACCGCTTCCTCGACTCCGGGCAGGAGTTCGAACTGCTCCCACGAAGTTACGAACCTGCCATCGGGGAGATTACGGTTCAACACCCCGTCCCGATCTAGGAAAACATAATCAATATTTTCAAATTTAGCGGCTAGCTCCGCGATCATCGCAGCTATAATGTTAGACAATAGCTTTCTCCGACTAGGTTCTGGGAAGACCCTCGACTCGTAGTGAACGAGGAGAGTATGACGCCTTCTTTGAACCTGGCCAGCGTCTTTACCGACGCCGTCACCGAACACCTCGCCATTATCAGCCAACTTGACAGCCAGCGCGAATCCTTCGAGCGCGTCGCCATCCGCATGACTGAATGCTTGTTGCAAGGGCACAAGGTCCTGTGGTGTGGCAACGGCGGCAGCGCCGCTGACGCGCAGCATCTGTCTGCCGAACTCGTCGGGCGTTTCCGCAGCGACCGTCGGGCACTGCCATCCATCGCTCTCACCGCAGATACTTCCGTGTTGACTGCCATCGCCAACGGCTGCGGCTTTGCCGAGATCTTCGACCGCCAGGTGGAGGCGCTTTGTGCTCCTGGAGATGTGGTGATCGGCATTTCGACCTCGGGCAAGAGCCGCAACGTTTGCGCCGCTCTGGAACGGGCGCGTGAACTCGGCGCTTTTACCGTGGCCTTAACCGGTGAAAGTGGCGGCCACCTGGCGGGTTACGCCGACGTCTGCCTGCGGGTCGCCTCGAGCGACACAGCTCGCATCCAGGAAGGCCATATCCTCTTCGGCCACATCCTGTGCGAGTGGGTGGAACTCGCCACCTGCAACAATCAAGCGGTAGAGGTTGGGGATTTGGTAGGTGTCCAGTGATATCCGACCTGCAAGCAACGATCTCTCTAGTGGAGTCCGGCTGGCGCAACGCCAAAGTTCTCGTAGTCGGCGATGTGATGCTGGACAAATACATCTGGGGCGAGGTCGAGCGCATCTCGCCCGAAGCGCCGGTGCCGGTGGTGCGGGCCGCTTGGCAGGACGAGAAGCCAGGAGGCGCCGCGAATGTGGCCATGAACCTGGCAGGACTCGGCTCATGCGTTACCCTGTGTGGCTTCGGAGGGGGCGACCTGGAACAGGAGCGATTGGAGTCGCTGTTGGCGGACGCCGGTGTCGAGCCCTTGCTAACCACAGTTACCGGCTTGCCGACAACAACCAAGCTGCGGATTCTCGCTGACAATCAACAGATCCTTCGCCTGGACAGGGAGGCGCCAATCGCGTACTACAGCGCAGCTTACGAAGAGCTGCTGAAGCATGCACTCAAGGTTCTGCCGGACTTTTCCGTTGTGGTGCTCTCCGATTATGCGAAAGGCGTTCTGACGGAAGAGGTGTGCCAAGCGCTCGTCGCCGAGGCGCGCCGATTTAATGTTCCGGTGCTTGTCGATCCCAAGAACCCCAGCTTCACACGATATCGCGGCGCGACCGTGATTTGCCCCAATCGAAAAGAACTGTCGGCGGCGACAGGCGGACCTTCATTGGATTTGGACCGGCTGCTTGCCGCCGGACAGGCAATGCTCCCGTCGCTAGGAATGAAAATCATGGCGGTGACGCTGGGAGAGAAGGGAATTGCCGTCCTACGGCCGCATTCCCTCCTGTACGCTCCGGCGGTGGTGCGGCAGGTGTACGACGTGTCCGGAGCGGGCGACACGGTCATCGCGGTTCTCGCGCTGGCGATGGCCTGCGGTGTCGAGATGGAAGCTGCCGTCCAGGTGGCGAACATCGCGGCCGGCATCGTAGTTAGTAAAGTCGGAACTGTTGCAATCCAGCAAGGGGAACTGCTGGGCGCGCTGTCCCGGGAGACCACGGTTTCTGTGGACGAAAAGTTGCTCCCGCTCGATCGCCTGCTTTCGCGAGTCGCATGCTGGCGCTCCGCAGGGCAACATGTGGTGTTTACCAATGGTTGCTTCGACATCCTGCACGTGGGCCACATCACGTTGCTGGAAGAGGCGCGCCGCAAGGGTGACCGACTGATTGTCGCGCTTAATAGCGATAGCTCGGTGCGCCGCGTGAAAGGGCTGCCTCGGCCCATCGTCGGCCAGTGTGAGCGCGCGAAGATTCTTGCGGCGCTCAGCGCGGTGGACGCGGTTGTCATCTTCGACGAGAGCACGCCGTTGAAACTGATCGCGGCAATACGTCCCGAGGTCCTGGTGAAGGGCGGTGACTACACCGAAGAAAACGTCATCGGCGCTCGCGAGGTGCGCGCCTGGGGAGGCCGGGTCGAGCTCATACCGTTGGTTAAGGGTGTGAGCACGACCCGGCTGATTGCGAAGTCAGTGGTGAGTGCAACCACGACTCCGGCGCGATCTGTCGTTGCAGTGTAAGTCTCGTTTGGGAAAGGCTTGATGCTGCCACCACTATTCTTCTCCGTCCGTATGCCGACTCTTATGGCGCTTCTTTGGCACAAACTCTTTGCCGAGAATGCCCGTTCCGGATTGCCCCATCGCGGCCCGATGTCCATCATCATCTTCCGCTTGGACGCGATGGGGGACGTGGTGTTGACGACCCCGCTCTTCCGCGAACTTAAGCGCGCCTTCCCGAAGTCGCGTTGCACGGTGGTGGTGCGAAGCGCGTTTCGGCCGCTGCTGGTCACCAATCCGCACATCGACGAGATCCTAACGCCGCCGGAAGTAAAGCTCTCCCATCTTCCCCAACGCGTGCGGAACCTTATTTCCGCAATGCTCCTTTATTGGAGGTCTCTACGCGGAAGGCGATTCGACATCGCCATCTCGCCACGCTGGGACGTTGACGAGGACTTGGCGACGATGCTGTGCCTGCTCACCAAGGCAACCGAGCGCGTGGGATACACCGAGAAGGCGTCGCCGGTGAAACAACGGCTCAATCGTGGATTTGATGCTGCATTCAGCATTCGCCTACCGGCGGGCCCAGTCCGTCACGAGGTGATTCGCAACCTGGTTGTCCTGGAAGCGCTTGGAGGGACGGTGCAAGACAGCAATCTTGAACTGCGGCTCACAGAGCGCGACCGCGATTTCGCAACACGGTTGCTTGCCAACTTACCGGTTTCGACCCGGCTGATCGCGCTCGGCATCGGCGCACAAAGCGTGGGTCGCCGCTGGCCGCTGCAACGTTACGCCGAGTGCGTCAACCGATTGGCCCAACAGATGAGCGTGCAGCCCATCATCGTTTGTTCCGCGGGCGAAAGCGAGCCCGCGCTGGAACTGGCAAAATTGCTAAATTGCGGACCTATTATTCTGAGCGGCTCGCCGCTGCGTGAAACCTGCGCAGTGCTCGAACACTGCGACCTCTTTCTTGGCAATGACAGCGGAAGTGCCCACCTCGCAGCGGCGATGGGTTGCCGGACCATCGTGATCTCGCGGCACCCGCGCGATGGAGATCCCAACCACAGCAACAGCCCGCTCCGTTTCGGTCCCTATTGCAAGACGGCGCGCGTTCTGCAGCCGGCGACGGGAGTAGACAACTGTACCGGAGGGTGCCACGTTGCGGAGCCACACTGCATCATGGCGGTTTCCGTCGACGAGGTGTTCGCAGCCGCGCGGAAGATACTAGGCAGCAAGCCTGTAATACCTCACGCCGAAAAAGCCAAGCGACAGGTTCTCTTGAATTTTCACCCTGTCTCCTTCAACAACCACTCCCTTTTCCTGCACTCTCAACGCCGGTGGGCTGCAGCCCGCGAGGGGTCTGCTCTTGGCGGAGGAGCAGGAAAAGCAGACGCCTCACTTCGATCGTCATGACAATTCAAAGAGTAGCACCGACACGATGACGACCGCCTCTGAACTGCATCGCTTGGAAGCACGGCTGCCGCTCTCGACATTTCGCTACCGCCGCCTCTTCAGCGCAGTATGGTCAGGTGCTGCCGTGCGATTGCTCTCCGCGGCGCTGACCTTAGTTTCGCTGCCCCTCGCGGTACGTTACCTCGGCGCTGAACGATATGGCGTGTGGGCGAGCATCGCGTCCACTGTGGTTTGGATCAACCTGCTTGATCTCGGCATTGCCAATACTCTGACGAACCACATTTCGCACGCTTTTGCCCTCGATGACAAACCCTCGGCCGCGCGCTATTTCACCAACGCTCTGGCGCTCACCGTCGTAGTTTCTGTCATCGCCGGTGTGGCGCTTGCCGCTGTTTTTCCACGCATCAATTGGGTCGCTCTCTTCAACGTCAGCGCCGCCGTGAGTGCGAGCGAGGTGAACGCAACGGTAGCGGTTGCAGCGACTTTGATGCTGCTTGGCCTGCCCTGCAATCTCGCGGGCAAGCTTCTCGCCGGACATCAGGAACTGCATCGCAACAACCTCGCAATCTGCGCCGGTACGGTCGCCGGCGTTGCCGGGTTGGCGCTCGGAATCGTGTTGCGCGTCTCCATGCCGCTCCTATTTGTGATGTCGGCTGGCTACCTGACCTTCGCCAGCCTTGCGACCTTGCTCGTTACCGTCCTATGGGCCAAACCGTGGCTGCGGCCACGGACATCGTTAATTGATCGCAGCGCCATCAGGGAGCTGCTGGACTCGGGCTCATCGTTTTTCCTGATTCAAGTTGCGGCTGTGGTGGTGTTCAGCTCCGACAACCTTGTAGTCAGCCACTACCTCGGCGCGGCTGAAGTCACGCCTTACAGCGTCACGTGGAGACTGGTAGGTTTGGCCGCGCTCCTGCAATCGTTGATCTTTCCGGCGCTCTGGCCTGCTTATGCCGAGGCTTACGCACGCCGCGATTATGGCTGGATACGGCGCACATTTGCGCTCACCATGAAGGGGACGGTTGCGCTCAATCTCGCTGGCGTGTTGATGCTCATACTCCTTGGCCGCACGGTGATTCGCCTGTGGGCCGGGCCGGCCGCAGTGCCGACTGCGCACTTGTTGCTGGCGATGGGCGTGTGGGCGCTCATCAATGGGTTCATGAGCGTCGAGTCGTGCCTTCTGGCGGCGCTGAGTCGAACCCGCGAGCAGGCGGTACTGTCGATCGTGGCAGCGGTGGTGAACATCATGCTCTCGATCGCGCTGGTGCAGCACGTCGGTTCGGTGGGTGTTATCGGTGGAACGATTCTTTCGTACCTCCTCGTGCTCGTGGTGCCACAGAGCATGATCGTGCGTGGTTTGTTCAGGAGGGAATTGGCGGTTGAGGACACCAATACATTTGCCAAACACTCAACGCTGTCATCCCGAGCGGAGCGAAGCGGAGTCGAAGGGATCTGAGGTTGAGGTCTAACAGAATCATAGTTGCATTCTCTTTCTGGGGACGGCGAAGAGCGAACAGCAAAGAGCGAAAAGCGAATAGCGAATAGCGGCCTTTGTCACCCAACCAGAAACGGGTTCGTCTCTCGCTCGTGACCGATGGTCGTCAACGGCCCATGTCCCGGCACGACGATGGTTTCGTCCGGCAACGCCAGCACCGGTCCGTGCAGGGAGTGCATTATCTTCTGGTACGAGCCGCCGGGCAGATCGGTGCGGCCAATCGAGCCCGCAAAGAGTGTATCTCCCGCGATCAGCTTCTTTTCTGGCGCCAAGTACAGGCAGATGCTGCCCTCGGTGTGGCCGGGCGTGTGCAGCACCTCTGCCTCAACACCGCCGGCACGAACCTTGTCGCCCGCGCTCAGATTGGCGTCTATCGTGACCTTCTCCGGCGGCGCCATACCGATCCACGCCGCCTGCACCTCCAGCATCTTCAGCAGGGCGTAATCGTTTTGGTTCAGTAGTATTGGCGCGCCGGTCAGCCGCTTCAGTTTAGTGGCGCCGCCAATGTGGTCGATGTGCGCGTGCGTGACAACGATCTGCTTCACCGTCAGGCCGTGGCGCTGTACTGCGGCCATCACGTCCTCGATGTCGTCGCCCGGATCGATGACGATTGCTTCCCGGGTCTGCTCATCGCCGATGACGGAGCAATTGCACTGCAGCGGGCCGACGGGAAAGACTTCGTGGATCATGGTTCTCAAGCTATCACGAATCGCCTGCGCTACTAAATGTCGTGTCACCTACTAACCTCCGTTCCGCTTGAGTCCTCTGGCTTTCTGAAGTAAACTGCCCCCACCAGCCGGGCAGCAGGTAGGCGGTGCGAGGTGAGAATGGATCGCATCCGGTTCATCACACATCAGGAGCAGCGAATCCTGCTGGTGGATTTCACGGACTGCACCCCCGAGGAGGTGGCGGCGATAGCCGACCGGGTACCGGAGACCGTCACGCAAGAGCCTCCGGGTTCCGTCCTCTTGCTGGGCGACTTCAGCCGCGCTCAATTCACCCGCGAGTCCGTGGAGCACGTAAAGATCGCTGCTGCCTTACACCGTCCTCACCTGAAACGCTCGGCATGGGTGCTCACCGAAAACTTGCCCAAAGCGCTGCAGGATTCCGTCCGCAGCTTTTCTGCGCGCGAAATTCCTATCTTTGCCACTCGGAAAGAGGCGCTGGAATACCTGGCGAACTGAAGGAAGTGCACTATCGAATAGGTTACTTCTTAGGCGTCGCCGGCGCAGGCGCCATCGGCGCCGGAGCCGACTTCGCCGGGGCGGAAGGGCTGCCTCCCAGCACCGACCGGCTACGCACGCCGGCCCGCGACGCGTACACCGAAAGAGTGACGGACGTAAGCATGAAGATGATCGCGGCCCAGGTTGTGGCCTTGGTCAACACGGTGGCGGCGGTGCGCGTGCCAAAAGCGGTCTGGCTGCCCATGCCGCCAAAGGCCGCGGCAATGTCGGCGCTCTTGCCACTCTGCAGCAGAACTACGGTGATGAGAAACGCACAAACGATGATATGAATAATGGTAATCAGAACGACCATGTAGCTCTCAATTCTCGCTTCAGGCGGCTGCGCTTAAAGGCGCACGCTCCGCCGGCAATGTCTCTTATCTCTATCGTTACGAGTACTTGGGTGAGGTATGGTGCGGAAGGGGGGACTTGAACCCCCATGCCTTTCGGCGCCACCCCCTCAAGATGGTGTGTCTGCCAATTTCACCACTTCCGCACAGCCGGATGCGCGAAGCATCGTGGCTTTCCAAGCAGAAACGTAGAGGCAGGTTAAGTATAGCAAAAGCGGGGCCGGCGGCGGCTGAAGGAGCCGACATCTGAGAAGGATCGCTTCCTTAAAGACAGTTCCCCGATTGCCGAATATGATTAGCTATGTTAAGCTTAGCTAACTCAAGGAACTACTCATGGCGACTACTACGATCCATCAGGCGAAGACCAACCTTTCCAAGCTGATTGAGCGAGCAGAGCGTGGAGAAGAGGTCTTGATCGCGCGCGGGGACAAAGTTGTTGCGAAACTCGTCCCGATCCGCCATGCTCCTAGACACCGCCGCTTGGATGTTCTGAAGGGAAAGTTCGTTGTGCCACCGGAATTCTTCGAACCGCTGCCTGAAGAAGAACTAAAACTGTGGGGCCACTGACGCGCCTATTGATTGACACCCACGCGCTTCTTTGGGCCGTAACCGGAGACAGTCGTCTATCGAAGCAAGCACACTCTGCTCTGGCGTCCTTCGACAATCAAGTGTTTGTCTCGGCCGCATCTGTGTGGGAAGTTTGTACCAAGTTCCGATTGGGCAAGCTTCCCCATGCCATAGACTTGGTTTCCGATTTTGTCCGAGTTATTGAGCAATTGGGTTTTCATCCCTTACCGATCTCGATAGAGCACGCGCAAAGGGCAGGGAACTTGCCGGGCGCCCACCGCGATCCGTTTGATCGAATGCTCATCGCGCAAGCGCAGGCTGAAAACGTAGCGTTGATCAGTAACGAGTGCCTGTTCGACTCATATGGGGTGACAAGAATTTGGTGAGTGCCTCCATAAGATCCATCGACAGCGCACCACGACGGGTCCATTAGTACTTTACAATCCTTGTAAAGCTCGCAGGCTCCAGGCTGGCCCCACCGACCAGCGCCCCGTCTATCTCCTCCTCCGACAGCAGGCTCGACGCGTTGTCGGGCTTGACGCTGCCGCCGTAGAGAATACGTAACTCCTCGGAGAACCCTTTGCCAAAGGCCTTTTCCGCTTCGTGACGGATTACCAGGTGGGCATCGGTGCACATCTCGCACGTCGCCGTTTTTCCGGTGCCGATGGCCCATACCGGCTCATAGGCAATCGTGAGCTTCGCCGCCTTCCGTGCCGAAATGCCATGGAACGCGCGCGTGCACTGGCGGCGCAGCACGTCCTCGGTCAGCCCAGCCTCGCGCTCCTCCAGCACCTCGCCGATGCAGACAATCGGCGTGAAGCCGTTTTCCAGCGCGGTCTTGAGTTTGTGGTTCACGGTGTCGTCAGTTTCGTTGAAGTACTGGCGGCGCTCCGAGTGGCCAATGATGACGTGGGTCACGCCAACCGCGCTCAACATTCCAACTGAAATTTCGCCGGTGAACGCACCCTCTTTTTCCCAGTGCACATTCTGCGCACCGATTGCGACGTTCGATCCGGCCGCAGCTTCGACGGCAGCGTGCAAGTCAACGAACGGCGGGCAGACGACGATCTCGTCGCGCGTGTGGTCGGCGACCATCGGCAGGAATTCGTTGAAGAACGCCGTAGTCTGTTCCGGCGCCTTGTACATTTTCCAGTTGGCAGCGATGAGCTTCTTTCTCATGGGAAGGGATCCATAGGTGGTGAATTAGAGCAAAAGACTGAATATACAGCGTGCAGGGAATCGGCGCGAGTGCTGATTCTGCTTGGTGGTGTGTCATCCTGAGCGCAGGTTCGTCGTCTTTGCGGATGAACCGCAGTCGGAGGCCCCTATGGCCGCGCAATAGGTTTCTTCCACAATAGGGGTCCTTCGACTCGTCAGTCGCGGGCGACCTCGTTGCTTGACAGGATGACAGAACAATGAGGCAAGCCGCGTAGCGGCGACAAAATCAGAACACTTCCCGCAACCTTCCGAAGCTTTCCACCTGCAACAACCGTCCGTCGCCAATCTCTGGGCGAAGGTCGTCACGCTCCAGCATCCACGTGTTGTGATGCGGCACGAACACAGCGTGCAGTCCAGCTTCCAGCGCGGGATTGATGTCGGACTTGGGGCTGTTGCCAATCATCCAAGTGCTCTCTCTCGGCAGGCCATACTTTTCGACCACGCCCGTGTAGGTCGCGGCGTCTTTCTCGGCGACAACCTCGACCGCGGTGAAATATTCCTTCAAACCTGAACGTTCGACCTTGCCCGACTGCTCGGTGATGTTGCCTTTTGTGACCAAGATTAGACGATGCCGCTTTGCCAGGTCGGCGAGCGTTTCCGGCACGTCAGGCAGTATCTCCATGGGATGCTCGGCGATGACATAAGCGAACCCACGAATGGTATCGTGCAACGCAGGCGTTAAGGGCTCAACGGACAAATGCTCAAAACATCGCACCAGAGCTAGCGCGAAACTGTCAATGCCATAGCCGTGCCGGCGAATGTTTTCGCGCTCTACGTCATACAGCGCTTCGCGCACCTGGTCGGGGGTGAACTCATGATGGTTTAGGAACGAAATGAAGTTGGCGATAGCACGCTCGAAGTAGATGTTGTTCTCCCAAAGCGTGTCGTCCGCGTCAATCAGTAGATATTGACCAGCTGTGACTTTGCGGCGCGCCTCGGCAGACATAACGGTATCTTATCGAATTCTTGGCCAGCGGCCCGTCCGGCCGGTATCGGCAGTGATGTCGCGGATTAGGCTGGGCCAATCAGGCAGGTACTTCCAGGGAAGCCGTGGGGTGCGAGTCCGTGAGCCGCTTAGCGACTAACAGAGAACTCTTGGATCCAGTGAAAACCGCGGCTGTTGAGCAAGAATTGCGATGCATCCTCTTTGTGCAAGGTGGCACTCACGGGCTGCCCACCCATCTTGCCTGTCAGAATCAGAAGGTCGGGCTGAGGATCCTCGTAGGTGAATTTTGCAATCCAATCCGACGCATAGGGACTGGTCAAGGTGAAGCTCTTGTTTTGCTGGTCAAGCCGGAGGTGCAAATGTCGAATCCCGCCGGTCATCGGCTGTACCACAGCCTCTTCGACAGACTCGACGATCAAGCGGTTCCAACGAATCGGATCTGTGACTAACGGAGGCCTTACCTGCCCATCAATCTTGAATTCGTCGACCGACCAGATGCCATACAGCGGTGCTGACATCCGGGCCTGGATAACCTGTTGTGTCTTGTAGTCCTCGTGGTAAAGGTTGTAGACCAGCAAGACCACGCCGAATGCTACCTGCAGCAGGATCGCGAGCCAATTCAGCAGAGGGCGATGGAAAAGTGGACGCGTCGGCGCCGGGTCAACGCGGCGATTCAACACAAAGAACCTCGTCAGCCTTCTCAAGTCTGGAGCTACAATAATGGCCGCCATCACGATCAGATGAATCGAGCCGGACTTGACCGGCACGTCGTAGCCCAAGTTCAACATCAAGACATTGCTCATGACTCCTGCACAAATCAGGGCTCCCAGGGTCGCCAGTCGGGGCACAACAAGTAGCATCCCGGCCAGTACTTCTGCGGCGCCGCCAAAAAAACTGTAGCTCCGAGAAGCTCCCATGAACGTCCACAACAGTCCCATGGGAGAGGAGTCTCCGTAGGTCTGTAGCAGTCTCGAGAGCGTGGGAGCAGGAAACTGCCAGGGGAAGAGCTTGGCGACGCCGTAGGGAATCATGACGGCTGCCAGGGCGAGCCGCATGTAGGTCAGGAACCACTTGAACAGCCAATCATAATTGCTGCGCCCACGGTCCAGTAGGGACCAGATCACGGTCGCCACAGCTGCAATTACCAGATAGCAGAGGACCTGAACATAGATAAACGTCGTGTCTTTGCTGCCGGTGGCCGAGTTCAAATAGTCCATGCCGAAATCGTGCGATAAGTGCAAAACATGCCGGCTCACCCACTGAACAGTTTCTGACCAAAGCGAGTTGTATATCCCGGAGAGTTGAAGGAAGGGCGGAAACGTGAGGAGCTCAAAGGGGAAGAATTGGTTGTAAAGCAGGAAGTAGACAAACGCGAAACGAAACGCAATCCTCGTTCCCAGCCCCCAACGCACTCCCTGAGGGTCACCGCCCTCTGCGTCTGACCTAGTCCCCGAGTTCGAGTAACCTTCTTCTCGCATTTCTGGCTGCATTTGAGTTCCTATGGAATCCTGTGCCGGCAGAGCAAACCTGTGACATTCTCTCGTTGAATGGGATCAAGCGCAAGCAGTTTCAAGATTCGCTTGGCCACTCTGGAAAGCGGGCAGCGGCGTGGCCGGAGAAGCTAACTGGAATTTCCACAGCTTGATTGCTCGCTGCCATAATCATCGCCAACGGTCCCACAGCTCCCACCAGAGAAACTTTTGCATTTCGGTGAGATAAGTCTTTGCCCATTCCCTGTTCTTCCACCACGGCTGTCCAAAGAATTCGTTGCCGGTCGCGGCCGGTGTCCAATGATATTGGGGCTCACGGTTGCGGAAAATGGAGAGCGCGCGTCGGGTGTGATAGTCGTCGGTTACGAGGATTACGGAACGCGGGGCCGGTTGTAGGCGCTGCAGGCAAACTCCAACTTGGGGAGCCTCGTCCTTGGTCGAGTCGCCATGAATGATGCACATACTTACTTGGGAGGCATTTTCACCAGCCGTGTGAGCAATGAAATCCGCTGCCAGGTCCGTGTACAGATGTCCATAGGTGCCGCCCGCAAGTACATCTACGACCAGATGCCGCCCGTAGCCGGCGCGAAGAAGTTCCAAGCCGCGCCAATACCGCGAGTCCACCTGGCCGCCGCCAAGGCTGACGATCGCATCCGACTTCTCCGGGTAATTGACAACGAAGTATCCGTCCGGCCGAAGAAAGAGCAGCGCACCAGCCAGAATCAGAAGAACAAAAATAACGATGACAGCTCTCATGATGAGCGGGCCCAAGCAACGTAACACGGGTCCCCTGGAATCTTCTCATCGCAGTTGAGTTTTCAACAAATGGCTGAATCCGGGTGCGGGACCACGAAAACAACACTTGACCTGGCATCCGGTCAGAGATCGTGCCACGAGGGCTCTCAGGCGCTTGCAACCGGGCTCGTCACTCGGGATGAGAGGCGCGAGCTGGTAGGTGGCACCAGGGTTTCGGCCCGTGCTTTTCCGTTTGTCTTAGGTCGTGCAGTTAGCGCAGTGAGAGTTCGTTCCTCGAAGAGCAGCCGGCGCAGGGTGCGAAGATCATTCAGAATTCGCCGGCTCCGGTCCATGTGGAATTCGAGCCTGGTCAGGGTGTACAGGGCGAGTTTCAGCGCCTCCGTACGTCGTGGAAAATTCGAGCTCGACTCCCTCGCGACGTCGGCTTCGATTTCCAGCTTTGTTTCGAAAACAGTCTGGGCCAACAGCGTCATGAATTCGTGAGCATTCTCGATGCTGTCAAAAGGGCTGCCGGATGCTGGGTTCATCGCCGTTCTCCTGTTACCGTTCCTAGGAAATGCAGGCATCAATAACCTGTGGGGTCCTGGGAGTTGTCTTGAGTGTGGCACGCTTCACGCGATCCGTCTGTGATGTTTAGCACATTGTCGCGTGACATCCAAGCCACGGGCGAAGGTTTGGCGTAAGGAGCGAACCGGAACCATGTGACCGCGGTCACATTGCCTAAGTACGGTTCTCACACCACATCCCGACGCGCCTCACAGACTCCGAGACTCTCAACAACGCACAATAGCAGTTTAGAGGCACGAGCCTTCCAGGTGCTGTCGGGTCCCAGGCCACTTCCTACCGACACCTTCCTTAGCACTCGGAGGCGCAGGTCTAGCGAGAGAGGTAGAGAGTCATGGTTGAAGCTCTCCAATCACCGGCCCAGGCGACGTACTGGTTAATATCAGGTCAAAGCCTTTTCATCATTCTTAATCTACTGGGCCTCGCGTGTTTCGCCTACATTGTGACCAGGCGGCTGATTCCGCTCATCCGCGGCGAGCGTGACTTTCGCTTTGATCGGCCGCTCCTTCGCCTCGAAAGAGTTTTGCAATTTTGGCTTGGACAGTGGAAGCATCCTCGCTACCGGATCGCAGGAACGATTCACATCCTTATTTTTGCAGGCTTCATTCTGCTGGCGACGCGCGCCTTCTCTCTGCTGATCATCGGTATATCCGAGAATTTTGTGCTGCCGAGTTCCTCCGGAGGAATCGGTCATATCTACGAGATCATCGCCGACTATGCGGCAAGCATGGTTTTCCTCTGCATGATCGCCGCGGCCGCCCGCCGAATTGTCTTCCGACCCGCTCGTTATGAGGTGCCCGCAAAGTACGGCAAAGGCCACAAGACCGACGCCGTCTTTCTGCTCTCGTTGATCGCGATTCTGATGTTCTCGGAAAGTCTCTTTGAGGCTAGCAAGGCCGCATCTCTGGCGCAGCAGGGACACGCCGAGTTTTTGGCGACCTTCTCTCTGGCGTGGGTCTTGCAGAGTGCGCTGAGCACAGAATCTCTGTTGACGCTGCGGAACCTCCACCGTGGCGCCTACCTGCTGGACGTTCTGACTTTTTATTTCCTGCTGTGCTACCGGCCATTTGGAATTCAGTTCCACGTAGAGACCTCGCTTTTCAATGTTTACTTCGCAAAGTTGGATCGCGGAACGGTCAAGCCCGTGCGTTGGGGCGTTACCGACGAACATCTTGACCAGGTGAAATCTTTTGGTGTGAAGACATTCGAAGACTTCACCTGGAAGCACATGCTCGATTTCTACTCCTGCGCCGACTGTGGCCGCTGCTCCGACAACTGCCCGGCCAACGCGGTTGGCAGGCCGCTGTCACCGCGGTTCCTGACCATCAAGGCGCGCGACTACAGCTTCCAGCACTATCCCATGTTTGGCGCCGCGAACAACGGCACGCCCTTGATCGGCGGCATTTATTCCGAGGATGAAGTCTGGTCGTGCACGACCTGCGGTGCGTGCGAAGAGGAATGCCCGCTGCTGATCGAATACGTCGACAAGATTGTGGATCTGCGACGGGGCTTGATCGATGACGGCAACGTTCCCAAGTCCATTCAGAAAGCCCTGAAGGCGCTGGAGGGCCGCGGCAACCCCTACGGGAAGATGGAAAAAAAGAGGGCGGACTGGACCAAGGCCGAAGGGTTCCCCGCAGACTGCGATGTCAAAGTGTTCAACGGGACGAAGTCTGCCGAGACGCTGTACTTTGTTGATAGCATCACGTCGTACGACGACCGGATCCAGGCGATCGGGCGGGCCACGGCGACGATTCTTGACAATGTCGGAAACGATTTCGGAATCCTGGGTGCAGCGGAAAGGGATAGCGGTCATGAGGTTCGGCGGTTCGGTGAAGAGACGCTCTTCATGGCCTTGCGCGATAACAACGTGGATGCCATCAAAGCGTCCGGCGTCCAGCGGATCATTACGGCCGACCCGCACGCCTACAACGCACTGAAGCACGACTATAAGGATGTGCCGCCGGTAGAGCACATCAGCCAGGTGATTGCGCGGGAAGTGAAGACCGGCAACCTGAAACTCAATCCGGTCGAGAACCAGGACGACGTGTACACCTACCACGACCCGTGCTATCTGGGCCGGCACAACCAGGTGTATGACGATCCGCGCGAGGTGCTCGATGCGATTCCCGGCTTGAAGCGAGTCGAAATGACCCGGTGCCGCGACCGTTCCTTCTGCTGCGGCGGCGGTGGACTGATGCTGTTCTACGAGCCGAAAGAAGAGCAGCGAATGGGTGTGAAGCGCGTGCAGATGGCCGCAGAAGCTGGCGCCAACGTAATCGTGACCGCCTGCCCGTTCTGCATGGTGAACATAGAGGATGCGATCAAGGTCGCGGGCATGGAGGGGAAGATGACCGCCATTGATCTGGCGGAGCTGGTCGCTCGACAGATGGTGCGCAAAAGTCCGACGGATGTGGACCGTGCAGATCGGCCTGCCGAAGCCGCCAAGCTTGTAACGGTTTGATCCACGAGCGGTTGGGCTGCTGCAAGTGGAAGACAAGAAGAAGACCAACTTTGGGAGTGCAACTGTGGAGATTCTAGTTTGTGTAAGACGAGTACCCGATACCTCGGAAAACGAAATTCAACTCAACGCTGCCGGGAACGATATCGAACGTGACGACCTGGTTTATTCAGTGAACGAGCCGGATAACTACGCGGTGGAGGAGGCCCTTCAAATTGCCGCCAAGGTCGGAGGTAACGTCACGGTGGTGACGGTCGGCGGCGAAGACGACGAGGAAGTGCTGCGTCGTGAGATGGCCATGGGAGCCAACCAGGGTGTGCTGATCTCGGACGACGCCTTCAACGGATCGGACGGAAAGGGAATCGCGACCATCTTGAAGACGTTCGTGCAGAAAGGCAAGTACGACCTGGTCTTGACCGGAATCCAGGCCGAGGACGGCGGCGCTCAGGTGGGCGGGATGTTGGCCGCCTTGCTCGACTATCCTTTCGCTTCGCTGGTGAATTCCATCTCCGTCCTTGATGGCGGCAAGCTGAAGGTGAGCCGGGAGATCGAAGGTGGCAACAGGGAGATGAACGAAATCGATCTGCCCTGCGTGCTCTCCATCCAGACCGGCATTAACGAACCGCGTTACGTCGGAATGCGTGGCATCCGGCAAGTGGCGTCGGTGGAGATTCCGACCTACGGTGCGTCGGAACTCGGCGTCAACCCAGGCACCGTTGGCGAAGCCGGAGCCAAGGTCAAGCGCACGGACTACTTCGTGCCCGCGCTGGGCAAGGGCGCCGAGATGCTGCAGGGCGACCGGCAAGAGATCATCGCCAAACTGATTGAGTTGATGAAAGCCAAAGGGGGGTTGAACTAATGGCTCGGATATTTGCCTACATCGTACACAAGGCCGGCATCGTCGATGATTCAGCGGCCGAACTCATAGCGGCAGCAAAGAAGATAGAAGCCGCTGCATCGCCAGTAGCAGTGGTTACCGGTTGGGGTACGGAACTTGACGCCGTCTGCGAGACCCTGCGTGCCTCCTACAGCGAAGTGTGGAAGGTCGCCAATGAGGCGCTCGCTTACCCCAATGCTGAACTCGTGCGCCAAGCCCTGGTGAAAGTTGTCCCGAGCGGAAGCATTGTCCTGGTTCCTAATGCTCACTTCGGGATGGATCTGTCACCGGGTCTTTCCATCAAGCTGAATTCAGCTTATGTCTCCGATGTACTCGGCATCGACGGAGTGGAAGGGGCTTTGCTCAAACTCGTTCGCCAGGAATTTGGCGGCCAGGTCAGCGCCCACGTGCGTTGCGACGCATCGTCTGGAGCGGTCCTCAATCTTCGTCCCGGCGCGTTCAAGCCGCAGGAAGCCGCCCCCGTCAACGGAGTGATCGTTGACAAGTCAGCCGAGGTCGGGGCCCTGAGTGCGAAACGCCGCTACCTCGAAACCGTCGTCCCCGAGGCGGGCGATGTGGACATCACCAAGCATGCCGTTCTGGTTTCTGTCGGCCGTGGCATTCAGGAGAAAGACAACATTGCCATCGCACAGGAGTTAGCCGACATGTTAGGCGCAGCAGTGAGCTGCTCGAGGCCCGTGGTTGACGCCAAGTGGCTGCCGAAATCACGCCAGGTAGGCTCGTCCGGTCAGACCGTCAAGCCCAAGGTTTACATGGCGTGTGGCATGAGCGGCTCGTTCCAACACCTGGCTGGCATCAAGGGCAACCCGTTCATCGTTGCCATCAACAAGAACCCCAAGGCTCCTATTTTTCAAGTGGCGGACGTGGGAATCGTCGCTGACATCCTGGAGTTCTTGCCCGAGTTGACCAGCAAGATCCGGGAAACAAAACAGGTTTCGGCCTAAGAAATCGCCTAAGCAAAAGTGAGGCACCATTAATGATTACCAAGAAAACTTTGAACTTAAGCTTGAAGTCGCTGCGGGATTTTGCCAAGAAGCGCCTGCCTGACCAGGATTTGATCGACCTGGATAACCGCGACGAATGCCCGGTGGAGATTGTCCGGTACATGAGCAGTCCAGACAAACTGGGCATTCAACTCCTGTTCATTCCGGAAGAGTACGGCGGGATGGGAGGAAGCACCTTCGACGTCTACCTCATCTGCGAACAAATGGCGCGGATCGATCTTGGTATCGCCACCTCCTTATTTGCCACATTCCTGGGCAGCGATCCTATAACCTTTGGCGCCACTCCTGAGCAAAAGAAGAAATGGCTGGGTCGCATTGCTGACGAAGGGATTCTGTTCGCCTACGGCGCAACGGAGCCGGACGCCGGCAGCGACTTGGGCGCGCTGAAGACGACCGCCGACCGCGTCGAGAAAGACGGCAAGATCGTTGGCTACAAGATCAACGGCAGCAAGCAGTGGATCAGCAACGGTGGCATCGCCGATGTTTACACCATACTGGCCAACACGCCTGTAGGGCCAAGCTGGTTCATTGTCGATAAGGGTGTGCCCGGCTTCACCCACGACAAGCCCGAAGACAAACACGGCATCCGCCTCAGCAATACTGCGGCACTGGCGCTGGACAACGTGTACGTCGATGCCGACCGGCTGGTCGGCGGCGTAGAAGGTCAGGGCTTAGTGCAGGCGCAGATGGTCTTTGGTTACACGCGTGTGATGGTAGCGGCGTTTGGACTGGGAGCGGGATGGTCTGCGCTCGACCGCGCCATTCCGTATTCCACCAAGCGCATCCAGGCAGGTTCGCCACTGTCAGAAAAGCAGGGCTATACGCACAAGCTGATCGTGCCGCACGTGGCGCGTCTGGAAGCTGCTCGGTCCTACATCGAGGAGACTGCCCAACGCATCGACGCTGGCGCAGAAGGAAGCTTGAACACCGAAGGCGCCATCGCGAAATACATGGCGACCGAGGCTGGCGATGCTGCTGCTGATGCCAGCATTCAGGCGCTGGGCGGATACGGCTACACCCACGAATACATGGTGGAGAAAATCAGCCGCGATGTTCGCATAACCAGGATTTACGAAGGCACCTCTGAGATCATGGAGATGACAATCAGCCGCGACCGCTGGCAGCTTCACCTGAAGACGCGCGGGCAGCACTATCACGACCAGGCACGCGAACTCGAAGCGCTGGATCTCCAGCATCCGGGTGTAGGCGCCGGCATTGCGGCCCTGGCAGCGCACGCCCTGGCCGAGGTCATGGAGAAGGCCCGTGCTGCGCGCCTTACTCGCTATCAGCACATCCTCCTGCGCTTGGGCGAGTTGATCGCTTACGCCGAGTGCGCAGGTAGCCTGGCTCGCCGCGCGGCTCTGATGGCCGAAGGCAAGCTACACGAAAAAGCCAACGACCGCTTCGACGCGACTGCCGCGGCGGCGCTGGGACGAATCTTCGCCCGCGATGCGGCGCTGAGAGTTGCCGAAGAAGGATTGCGCTGGGTCTCCGGGGCCGGTGGCGTCAGCGATTCGGAGATGACTGCATTTGAAACGGCCCTCGGGCTGCATGCCATCCACCGCGCGCAAGCAGGCCTGATCGCTGACATGGATTACATCGCCGACGTACTTTACAGCCGGGTTGCCAAACGCGAAGAGGTACCTGCCCTTGTAGGGGCCTAGAGACAAGGAACGGCATCCGGCTATCTCACACGGCTGGATGCCAGTTCCAAAGAAAAGGGAACGCCATCATGGAAAACACTGCCCATCGAGCCATAGCAATTGTGGGGGTGGGAGCCATCCTGCCCGATGCTCCGAATGTACAGACATTCTGGGAAAACGTGAGGAACGGCCGTTACAGCATAAGCGAGGTTACGCCTGACCGTTGGGACCCCGCGTTTTATTACGATCCCGATCCGAGCGCACCGGACAAGACCTATTCAAAGATCGGCGGCTGGGTGCGCGACTACCCATGGGATCCGATGAAGTGGCGCCTGCCTATCCCGCCTCGCGTGGTCGCGGGCATGGACGGCACACAACAATGGGCCATCGCCTGCACTCGGGAGGCGTTGGAAGACTACGGCTATCCCAAGCGGCCGTTTGATCCCGATCGCACCGCAGTAATCCTTGGCAACGCCATGGCCGGGGAAAGGCACTATCGCACTTCGTTCCGTGTATTCTTCCCGGAGTTTGCACACGAACTGGCTGAGAGCGCAAGTTTCGCCGCACTGTCGCAGGACGTGCGAAACACCATCACGAACGAAGTGCACGACCGGATGGGCCATCTGCTGCCCGAGATCACAGAAGACAGCATGCCCGGCGAATTGGCGAATTGCATTGCCGGCCGAATCGCGAACCTCTACAACTTCCATGGACCGAATTACACGTGTGATGCGGCGTGTGCGTCGGCGATGGCGGCCATCAGTTCGGCGGTGGAAGGCCTGATTCAGAACAATTTTGACGTAGTCGTCACCGGAGGTATTGACCGTAACATGAGTGCCCACACCTTTGTGAAGTTCTGCAAGATTGGTGCGCTCTCTGCGACCGGTACTCGCCCCTACGCCCAGGGAGCCGACGGCTTCGTGATGGGCGAAGGCGCGGCCATCTTCCTGCTGAAGCGTCTGGCTGATGCTGAGCGAGACGGCGACAAAATCTATGCTGTGCTGCGCGGCATGGGTGGATCGAGTGACGGCAAGGGAAAGGGCATTACGGCGCCCAATCCTGCGGGCCAGAGAATTTGTATCCAGCGCGGCTGGGACAATGCCGGTCTATCGCCGGCCACTGCGACTATGTTTGAAGGTCATGGAACATCGACCCGCGTGGGCGATGTAGTGGAAGCGCAGAGCCTGGTTGATGTGCTCAGCGGAGCGCATCTACACAAGAGCTCAATCGCGCTGGGCTCGGTCAAGTCAAATTTCGGACACCTGAAAGGCGCGGCTGGCGCGGCTGGAATTCTGAAGACCGTGCTGGCACTTCGCGACAAGGTGTTGCCGCCCAGTCTGCATTGCGAGCATCCCAGTCCGGACATCGACTTTGCGCACTCCCCGCTCTACGTCAACACCGAACTGAAACCGTGGACGGTTCCTGCGGATGGCGTGCGCCGCGCCGGCGTCAGTGCATTTGGTTTCGGCGGCACCAACTTCCACGCCGTGTTCGAGGAATATGTTCCCGGCAGACTGAATGGCAATGGCAAGCGATCGGTAGCGGTCACTGCTCCGCCGCCGGTTGTGACTGCGCCCCCGGCGGTTCTCGCACAGCAAAGCGTTAGCGAAATCGCTGGCGCAGCTACCTCGACTGCCGTCGTCGGCTTCAAAGCTCCTTTGCGCGGCGCGCTGGTAATAGGCGCTGCGACCGCAGACGAACTGGCAGTACGCCTCGCCACAGTGCAGAAGGAAGCGGAGGCGGGTCGCGCACCGGCACCAACTGCACCAGCAGAGGCAGATCTGCGCGCGCCCGAGCGCCTAGTAATTGATTACGCCGATGCCGCCGAGTTGGCGGACAAATCGGGCAAGGCGCTCAAAGCCTTTTCGGCGAACCAGCCGGCGATTTGGAAAGCACTGCGTCCGCAGGGCATCTTCCGCGGCCGTGGTCAGGCGGGCAAGATAGCTTTTCTCTACACAGGCCAAGGGTCGCAGTACGTCAACATGATTGCGCCGCTGCGCGCCGCTGAGCCACTAGTGGCGGATCTTTTTGCGGAAGCCGATCGCATCATGACCCCACTACTCGGCAAGCCGCTCAGCCAGTTTATTTTTGTTGATCCAACCAATCCCGACGCAGTCGCGAAAGCGGACGAAGACCTGCGCCAGACCGAGATCACTCAGCCTACAGTACTGACCATTGACCTGGCTCTGACCCGCTTGTTGGCCGCGTACGGCATCCAGCCCGACATGACGATGGGACATAGCCTCGGTGAGTATGGCGCACTAGTTGCCTCCGGTTCTCTCACCTTCGAGAATGCACTACTGGCCGTTAGTGCTCGCGGCCGTGGCATGACGAAGGTAGCCGTGAAAGACACCGGAAAGATGGCGGCGGTCTTTGCACCGATTGCTGAAGTCGAGCGAATCCTGAAGACCATTGACGGATATGTAGTGATCGCCAACGTCAACAGCGGGCAGCAGTCGGTCATCGGCGGCGCCAGCAAGGCAGTCGAACAAGCCACGGAGATATTCCTGAAAGCCGGCTACGACGTTGCCCCATTGCCAGTGAGCCACGCTTTCCACACCTCGATTGTGGCGCCCGCCAGCGAGCCTTTGCGTGAGATGCTGTCGCACCTGCAACTGCGACCGCCTCAGATTCCTATCGTCGCCAACGTGAATGGCGAGTTTTATCCATCCGGGCCGGATGTCGCCCCACAGATGCTGGACCTGCTCGCGAAGCAGGTCGCTTCGCCGGTGCAGTTCGTGAAAGGCCTGAACACGCTGTACGGAGCAGGCGCGCGGATCTTTGTGGAAGTCGGTCCGAAGAAGGCGTTGCAAGGGTTTGCCGAAGAAGTCCTCGGCGAGCGCGGCGACGTGATTTCGCTTTTCACCAATCATCCGAAAGTGGGGGATGTACCGGCCTTCAATCAGGCGCTGTGCGGACTTTATGCCGCAGGATTGGGACGCGGGCGGCCCGAAGTATCGCTCGAGATTCCGGAGAAACCAATGATCGCGCAAGCAGAACTCGCTTCCACAGCAGACGAAGCCAAGCCAACGCCAGTGGCTGCGACTCCACCCGCTTCTACAACGCCGGCAATTCCAACGAATGGCAATTCTTACAACGATCTCGGCCGGTTGCTGGCCGAGACTCTGGAGCGCGGCGGCTGGCAGCTTTCTCAAGGGCAGAAGCCTGCCCCGACCTACGCCCCGGTGGTCATCACTGGAGCGTCGTTGGGCCTGCCTGGAACCGAGCGCATCTTTGACGACAGCAATGTCGAACGCATCCTGCGGGGCGATCAGTTCATCAGCGGAATCCCCGCGCAGTTCCGGAGCGCCATGCTCGACAAACGCATTCGACGCCTGGTTAAGAGCGAGAAGGGCGAGCCAACGTTCGAGTCCATTACGGATGTGGCGGATGTGATCAAACTGGCAGGCCGCGGGGGAGCCTTCGACCTGGAGAGTGAATTCGGCGTGCCCTCCGAGCACCTGGCAGCTCTCGACCGTGTTACACGCCTGGCGATCGGCGCGGGCATCGACGCGTTGCGCGACGCCGGCATCCCGCTGGTCATGCGCTACAAGACTACGACCAAAGGCACGCAGTTACCGGATCGCTGGGGCTTGCCGGACGCCATGCGCGACGATACCGGCGTGATTTTCGGCTCGGCTTTTCCCGGTTACGATTCCCTGATAGAAATCATGTCGGGCTATTTCAAAGACAACGCCCGTCGCGAACAGTTGGCTGTACTGGATGGCTTGCGCCGTCAAGCCACGGGAAATGGCCACTCCGGCCTGGCACAAGAACTGGACCGTCGCATCGAGGAGTTGCGCGCCACGCTCGAGAAAGAGCCTTATGTCTTTGACCGGCGCTTCCTGCTCAGAGTCTTGTCGATGGGACATTCGCAGTTCGCCGAACTCATCGGCGCTCGCGGTCCCAACACCCAAATCAACGCCGCTTGTGCGACGACCGCGCAAGGCGTTGCGTTGGCCGAGGACTGGATCCGCGCGGGACGTTGCCGTCGCGTGATCGTCATCTCGGCGGACGATGTTACTTCCGACAACATGATCGGGTGGTTCGGGCCCGGCTTCCTCGCCAGCGGAGCGGCAGCCACCGACGAGGTGGTGGAAGAAGCTGCAATCCCCTTCGACCGCCGCCGCCATGGCTTGATTATGGGCATGGGAGCTGCGGCCCTTGTGGTTGAGAGTGCCGAGGCAGCGCGTGAGCGCGGGATCCAGCCTATCTGCGAAGTGTTGAGCGCGGTGACGGCCAACAGCGCTTTCCACGGAACGCGCCTCGATGTCCAGCACATCGGCCAAGTGATGGAAGACCTGGTGGCCCAGGCCGAAACGCACGGTGGCCTTGCCCGCAGTGACGTAGCGCCGAAGATGGTTTTCGTCTCTCACGAAACCTACACGCCTGCGCGTGGCGGCAGCGCGTCCGCAGAAATCCACGCGCTGCGTCGCGTCTTCGGGGACAACGCGGACAAGATCGTCATCGCTAATACCAAGGGCATGACGGGTCACGCAATGGGCACGGGCATAGAGGATGTCGTTGCAGTGAAATGTCTGGAAACGGGATTGGTGCCGCCCGTTGCCAACTTCAAGGAGATCGATCCCGAATTGGGTGCGCTGAACTTGTCAAAGGGCGGCGCCTATCCCGTTCAGTACGCGTTACACCTGGGCGCAGGGTTCGGTTCTCAGATCGCGATGATGCTGTTGCGCTGGGTGCCGACGAAAGACGGCGTGCGTCCCAAGCCAAACGCCCTTGGGTACGCGTATCGCGTCGCCGACGAGGCCGCCTGGAAGACTTGGTTAAGCCGCATGGCAGGCCGTCCGGTTGCTGACCTGGAAGTGGTTCACCGGACGCTGCGTGTACGAGATCAAGGTCTGGCAGCGCGGGTTGCGACGACCATAAAGGATTCGCGAGCAGTGACGGCTAACCCTCCGGTTGCCCAGGCTCCGCCGCCGGTCCCGGTTGCGACGGCGGCCGCAACACTCGCAGCCGCTCCACAAGGGTTGGCAGCGAAAGTGTCAACCGCACAGCCGTCAATGGCGGCGCCACCAGTCGCGGTTGTCAAACCAAAAGCTGAAGTTCCGGTTGCTGCTCCGGAGCCGCCCGTACCGCAAAAGCCTGCGGTGACTGGTGACGCCGTGAAGGAGCGCATTCTGGAATTGATGGTGGAAAAGACCGGCTATCCCAAAGACATGCTGGACGTCGATCTCGACCTCGAAGCCGACCTCGGCGTTGACACGGTCAAACAGGCCGAGATGTTCGCGGCGATCCGTGAAATCTACAACATTCCGCGCGATGAGAACCGCAAGCTGCGTGACTATCCAACCCTGGCTCACGTCATCCGGTTTGTGTATGAGAAGCGGCCCGATCTTGCCGGAGCTGTCCCGCCGTCGGCAACCGCTGCTGTACCAACCTCGCCACCGCCGACTCCG
>Ga0209039_10000550_pt1 | contig 36260 bp, 30 predicted proteins | sample BogFormECP12_OM1_FD_188238 | JGI IMG/M metagenome (GOLD analysis project Ga0209039, IMG submission 188238) | Bog forest soil microbial communities from Calvert Island, British Columbia, Canada - ECP12_OM1 (SPAdes) (version 2) | ecosystem: Environmental > Aquatic > Freshwater > Wetlands > Bog ...
CGAAGCCCGGTCCGCGCCATTGTCTTACCCGACCGCTAAGGAGCGCCCGTACGGATCCGTGCGGGGGGCAGCGGGTAACCGCTGTCCCTACCGCGACATAAAACACCTCGGCGCGGGGATGAAAAAAGGGGGAAGATTATTTTGCCGATCGCATTTTGGATGTTGCTGAAAATAAATGACATAAAGAATTGACTTCGGTCAAATTCCCGCCGAACCTTGAATGTTATAGAAAAATAAACTACTTATCGGCTCGAACCTTGAATGTTATTGAAAGGAAAGGAGAAAATCGTTGGGCGACCGAAGACAGGATTGGAGGGTGGGCGGGGGCCTACGCGCCAGACTGAGCCATCAAAATCTCGCCTCGCCTTGAACAATCGCCCGCTAAGTGATAAATAGAGTGCGCTCATCCGCCTCGCCTTGCCGGCGAGCGGTTTACTTTCTTGAGGTGAAACCATCCGCCATGCTTACTCGCCTATCAATCTTCGTCTCCATGCTCATCGTGCTGCTTGTGGGTCTTCCGGGCAGCATCTCCAACTCCCAGACCAGCAATTCTGATTTAATGACCCAGGCTTGGAAAGCGTCATGGCTCCGGCATCCGGACGGCCTCGCGCACGAATTTGGCGTTTTCCATTTTCGCAAGACTTTCACGCTGGCGGCGGCGCCGCAGCAATTTGTGATTCACGTGAGTGGCGACAACCGCTACGAACTCTTTATAAATGGCCGGCCCGTGGCCACCGGGCCGGCGCGCGGCGACCTGAATCATTGGCGCTACGCGACGCTCGACATTGCTCCGCAGCTTCAGGCGGGAAAGAACGTGCTGGCGGCCGTGGTGTGGAACTACGCCGATTTGGCTCCCATGGCGCAGATGATGAATGAGACCGGATTCGTCCTCCAGGGCGATGGCGCGGCGGAAGCGCTGGTGAACACCGACGCGTCCTGGAAGGCATTCAAGGATGAGGGCGTCGCAGCCATTCAATATGATGCGAGCAACATGGGCGGCTATTTTGTGGTGGGCCCCGGCGAGCGCGTGGATGCTTCCCGCTACCCCTGGGACTGGGAAAAGCCCGACTACGATGACTCCGCCTGGGTCCCCGCACGAGTCATCACCCCGGCCGCCCCCCGCGGGGCGTTGGACTCCCCTTCGCGCTGGTTCCTGATTCCCCGCAACATTCCGCTGATGGAGGAGACTACGGAGCGCCTCGCACGCCTGGTGCGCTCCCAAGGAGTCGAGGCGGCAAGCGATTTCCTGGGGGGCCATTCACCGCTTACTATTCCGGCAAATTCGCACGCCACCCTGCTGTTCGATCAGTCGCATCTGACCACCGCATATCCCGAGCTTTTGGTGAGCGGCGGGCGCGGCGCGGAAGTCACCCTGACCTATGCCGAGGCCCTCTTCAAAAACCACGAGAAGGGGAATCGCAATGAAACCGAAGGCCGGGAAATTTTCGGATATAAGGACGAGTTTCTTCCCGATGGCGGCGCGCACCGGTTGTTCCGCTCCCTCTGGTGGCGGACGTACCGCTATCTTCAGGTGGACATTTTGACCGGGTCCGCGCCTCTGGTGATCGAGGACCTGCACGGCGCTTTCTCGGCGTATCCGTTCCAAATGCGCGCCCAGTTCGAGAGCGACGACCCTGAACTCGCCAAGATGTGGGAAGTCGGCTGGCGCACGGCGCGGCTGTGCGCGCACGAAACGTATATGGATTGTCCGTATTACGAACAATTGCAATACGGCGGCGATACCCGCATCCAGGCGCTCATTTCCCTTTACATGACCGGCGACGACCGCCTGGTGAAGAATGCCATCGAATCGCTGGATGAATCACGCACCCCGGAAGGCCTCACCCAGAGCCGATACCCTTCGCGGTTGCCGCAGTACATCCCGCCCTTCTCGCTCTTCTGGATCGATATGATGCACGACCTCTGGTGGTATCGCGGCGACAAGGATTTCCTGCGGGGTTATCTGCCGGGTGCGCGGAACGTTCTGGTCTGGTTTGAAAATCGCCTGGCGCCCTCGGGCTTGCTGGGACGGATGGAATTTTGGAACTTCGTGGATTGGCCTGACGCTTTCCGGGATGGCGTTCCGCCCCAGGAGGCGAATGGGCAATCATCGATGTTGAGCCTTCAGTTTGTCGCCGCCTTACGGGCCGCCGCCGATTTGGAGACGGCTTTCGGCAGCGCGCAGCAGGCCGAGCACGACCGCGTCCTCGCCTCGCGAATCGCCGCGGCAGTTTATAAATCCTGCTGGGTTCCTGCCCGGCATCTGATCGCCGACACGCCGGCCCACCAGCAGTTTTCGCAACACGCCAGCATCCTCGGGGTGCTGGAGGACGCCATTCCAGCCGTGGATCAAACGTCGGTGATGAAGACTGTGCTCAGCGACACTTCGCTGACTCCCGCCACCTACTACTTCCGTTTTTACCTTTTCCGTGCCCTCAAGAAGGCGGGTTTGGGCGATCAGTATCTCGACCAGTTGGGGCCCTGGCGGCAGATGCTGGCGTTGGGACTTACCACCTGGGCAGAAACTCCCGAGCCCACGCGCTCGGATTGCCACGCCTGGAGCGCGCACCCGAATTTCGATCTGCTGGCCACCGTCGCCGGAATTGAGCCTGCGGCGGCGGAGTTTCGCGAGGTGCAGATTCGTCCTCATCTGGGCGCACTCCACGAACTCAAGGTCACCCTGCCGCACCCGCAGGGCGAAATCCGCGTGGAGTATCAACGCCACGGCAAGAGTCTTACCGCCGGCGTTGTCTTGCCGGAGAAACTAAGCGGATGGTTTGAATGGGGTGGCAAGCGAGTGGCGCTGCACGGAGGAAGCCAGCATTTGGCATTCTGATGCTGGCGCTAACCGCCATGTTTCACCGAACCCATCGCCAATTCTCATTTGCTGGGGGCTGGTCTGTGCTGGAGCGCCGTCGGCAGTTGCGGCTTCTCTGCGGCCAAAGCTTTCAGGGGCGAGATTTGCAGCAGTACGGGAATAACCTCGCCGCTGCTGATGATTTCAAGGTGCTCGTACTGCGAACGGAGGTAAAGCAGGCGGGCGCGTGCCTCTCTCAGGGTGAAACTGGAAGCCTTGGCGGGGATGCTTCTTCGGCGCGCCGTGCCGGAAATGCGGCGCGCAAATCGATTCGATTGCCGCCAGGTATCACTGGATACCAACACCAGGCGGTGGGGCTTGGCGCGCGCGGAAGGGCGCAGCCAGGATCGAAACTCCGCCTGTCCGGCGTACAGGCCGTCCAGAAGAATTACATACTGAACGCGCGGATCAGACAGCCACAGGAGAATGGTGCGATAGCCGCCGCTGTGGCCCACCACCACCAAAGGCCCGTGGGGCAGGGGAAAGGGGGCGCGGTCCGCGACCGTGCGCAGCAGTTCATCGAGCGACTTCCAGGAAACATCCTCGCCACTTGATTGCGGCGCATCGGCGGCCATGAAGAGCGCGTTGCGGCCACTGTCATTAAACTGCGCGGCCAGGTGCGCGTCCTCCCAGGTTTGATCGACAGAAGTGAAATAACCATGGATGTAAACCACCATGCCGGCAGTGCCCGAGTCGTAATTCTCTGGACGCCAAAGGTGCAGCGGGCCGTGCTCAGTCTCGATGCGCAGGTGCTCTCCCCCTGCTTCGGGGATTGCCCCTTCCACATCCTGCTGCGCCGCACCGCGAACGGGGAAAGCCAGCCGGCCCGCTGCGGTAGCGAACAGCAATCCTGCGAAAAAGGGGATGAAGATGTGCGCCTTCATGGTGTGGCAGCGGAGGCGCGTCGAGTGACGAGCAGATGGTAAGAACTCTTCGAGTCCACGTAGCCGTATCGGAAGTTCAGTTTGCGATGGGGCTGGCTGGCCCAAAGATCCTGGAATTCCTCGTTGTATTTATCGATGGGGCAGTCGTCAAAGCACATGGCGCCTTGGAAACTGCCGTAGGTTTCCTGGACAAAACCCGCTTGCTGAGCAAACTCCGGGGGAATTCCCGTGCCATCGGAAATCATGAAAACCATGTTGGCGAGCAGGTATTTGCGGATGCGCGAAAAGCCGGGATTCCACAAGCAATAACTGGCGGCTTTGGTCATCGCTGCGACGCGCCCCTGGCTTTCCAGATAGCGCAGGATACCCGCGTTTTTCTTCAGGGAACCATCCCGCAGGTTCGCGCCGATGTGGCGATGAACGCGCAAGGGGCCCTGGCCGTTGACCGGCCGGAAAACCAGTTCCGAGTTGGCAAAGGCCTCGGAGAAATCCGGCGAGGTCCACTCCCCGTGCCGCGCCCGCGCCCGACGGGATTCCAGGGCGCGGACCTCCTCTGCCGAGTAATAATGCAGCGAGCCATCCGCTTCCACGCGGAAATAACGCAAAGAGACCGGCTCGAATCCGTGCACCGCCAGCGCCACGAGGAAGTAGGAGAGTTGCCCCGGAAGGTCGCCCTGCTGGGTGCCCATCAAGGTCTCGCTGGTACTGTCGTTCGCCGCCAGCAGGCCGCCCACGTTGGGGTCGACAAGGTCCAGGCTCTGGTCGAGCCGAGTATTATCGATATTGGTAATACGCCGGGGATCTCCGGAGAGTTCCAAGGAAAGTGTGGTAATCCGGCGGGCGTCGGGAAAAGTGGTCAGGGCGGCCAGGAGGTCGCCGCCGCCAAAAGGGTAGATCACCGTATCCGGCAAATCGCTCGGGCGCAGGGCCGCCAGGAAGGGTTTGGCCCGCGCCAGGTACACACGACGATAGCGAGCCATCCGCGCCTGGAGCGACTGGCAATGCCGCGCGACGATTTGGGGGTCGAGGTTGGCGGGCAAGGCAGCGTCGCCGCTGCAAGCTACGACGCGGTAGAGGAGTTTCGCCTCGGCGGCAAAATCCTGACCTCGCGAAGCTTGGGTCTTCGGCGCCGGCGCACACCCTGGTGAAACGATGAGGCAGAGGGTCGCCATGAGAATGCCAAGGACCGGTATCGAATTTGATTTGTTCCGAGATTTCAAGCCGGTCCTTTCCTGTTTTCGACTGAAGCCCTCGATAGGCCCATATTCAGCATTCCTGAGAGGACAACTTCACTTCGAGGCGATTCTATCGTAACCACCGGGGATGAACAAGTACCGCGCCGCTTGTCACAGCTCGTGTCACGGCGTGCGGTCGGCCGGAATACCTGCTAGAATCGTGTTCGCAAGGGAAGCGAATCTTCGCCAGCCAGGAAAATCGCCATGCGAAAGAAATCAGGAAGATCTTCGGTCTCGGGGGCGGGTTTCGGGCTTGCCTTCAGCATCCTCGCTCTGATGTTCATGCCAGGCGCGGCGCGCGGGCAGGGAGGACGTATGACGGTCACAGTGGGCCCGGCCGACGCCGACGTCGTCGGCACGGATGGCGCTGCCATCCAGAAGGCCGTCGATCGCGTGGCGGCAGCGGGCGGCGGCACGGTCGTGATCGAGGCCGGAACGTATTGGCTCGCCAACTCTGTTCGACTGGCCAGCCACATCCGGATGCGGGGTGAAGGTCCGGAAAAAACCCTGCTGAAGAAAGCTCCGGGAGTCCAGAGCAAGCTGATTCTCGACGCCGATTATGGCGAGATGATCGCCACGGTGGAAAACGCCAGCGGCTTTGTCCCGGGCATGGGGGTTACCATTCTCGACAAGGTCAATCCTGACGGTTGGACCCCCAGCGTGCGCACTATCGTCGCGGTCGAGGGAAACACCCTCCGCTTCGACCGTTTTCTGCAAATGGACTATTCCGTTGCGAATCAAGGGCAGGTTTTCAATACGTTTCCCCTCATCGCGGGATTCGATGTGGAAGATGTGCGAGTTGAGGATCTGAGTGTGGATGGCAACCGTGCCGGAAGTGGCATTCTGGATGGCTGCCAGACGGGCGCGATATACTTCTTCCATTCCCAGCGCATGACGATCCGCAACTGCTTAGCCCGCAACTATCCGGGCGACGGCATCAGCCTCCAATTCGTGGAAGATCCGGTGGTGGAAAACTGTGAGGCCGAGGGTAACGCCTACCTGGGGATTCATCTGGGCACGGGTGCGGCGCGCGGCATCGTGCGCGATTGCCGCGCGCACGATAACGGCCAAGATGGCCTATTCCTTTGCTGGCGCGTTCAGCACGCGCGTTATGAGCGCAACCAGTCATGGAACAACGGCCGGGATGGCATTTCATTGGGGCATAAGGATACGGACAATGTCTTTATGGGGAACTCCGCGAGTGGGAACCGTCGCGCCGGGATTTATTTTCGCGATGAAGTTGCCGCCAACGCGGCGAGCCGCAACACTTTTGAAGCGAACACCCTCGAAGACAACGGCCGCCCTGGCGAGCCGGGTTATGGTATCCGCATCGAGGGTGAGACGCGCGACCTTAAATTCGTGTCCAACACCATCCGCTCTCATCGCATCGATGGGGTTGTCGTGCAGGCCGTGGGAATTTACATCGGGCCAAAGGCCGATGCGGTTATCGCAGACCAAAACCTGTTCCAGGGCGATGTTGCAAAGGCAATCGTCGATGAATCCCAAGGCGGCCACAACCAACTGGCTTCGCCGGGCGGTCGTTAGGGGCAGGTTCCTTCCTTACTTGAGCGCCTTCTTGATCTCGGCTTTCCATTTGGGGGTTACCAGGGAAGTGAACACGACAAGGGGATAGAGCTCTGCAAAAATTCGCTCGACCAATCCGGCAAAGGCGGCAGTTCCGACCCCGCGTGCGGTGGGCAGGAAGACCTTCCGCACGACCCAAGCGTGGAGCGTTTGCCAATCTTCCCCGCGGCGCGGCAGCCCCGCGTGCTGCGTCCATTCCCCTTTCTCTTCGCGATGCCAGTAGGTTTCGTATCGCTGGCCTCGAACGACGCGGGCGAGAAGAGTTTCAAGGATTTCGGGGTGTGCCGCAACGCGCTTGCGAAACACGGTTTCCAGCGCCGCTTTGGGTCCCCGCCAACTGCCGTAAATGGAAAAGCCCACCGTCCGGCAATCCGCTGAGAGCCCGACGTACAAGCGGCCCGCGTGGCCGCGGTCGTGGCGGCCGTCGTAAACGTAGAGATAGTAATTCGATTTGTAAGGGCTTTTGTCTTTGCTAAAGCGGATATCGCGATTAATGCGGGAAAAGTTGCCGTTGGTTTTGCCCCCCACTTCGAAGTGTGGGTTGAGCTCTAAGAGGGCGGGTGTGAGAGTCTCCAGCAGGCCGCGAAAAGGGCCCACGACGTGCTCGTCGTAGCGGGCGCGGTTCGCGTCGAACCACGCCTTCTGGTTGTTTCGCGCAAGCTCTTCGAAAAAGAGAAACGAATCGGCCGTGAAGCCTTGAAAGGTGGTTGCCACAATAGCCTCCTGAGAAAAGTCCCTCACTTCGCTTTCTGATTGACGGGAGAAAGACCCTGCGTCGGCCAGGCGAAATCGTGGAATTCGCCGGTATGGTCAAATCCGCCCAGGGGGATGGGTTGCAAAGGTTCGGCGGGAATGCCCGTGCCGCGGATTTGCGCCAGCACCTCCGCTTCGTGGATGCGCGACGCATCATATTCAACGATCAGGTTCTGGCCTTCGAAGGAGAGTCCACGGATTCCGTAAACCGTGGAGAGCCGCGAGAGATGCTCAAGCTCCTTGGGGGTTAGTTCCTTCTGCAGCTTATACCGAGTTTTCAGGAAGATCATGGATCCTCACCTTATGGGCATTTTGGGTTTTAGTTTTTGGATTTTAGATTAACGACCACCGCTGCCCTCTTTTGTTCTTCAATCGAAAACCACAAATCTAAAATCCAAACTGGTCAGATCTCCACATTGCGTAGTCGCAAGGCATTGGTGATAACCGAAACCGAGCTAAAGGTCATCGCCACCGCCGCGAGCATCGGACTCAATCGCCAACCCAGAAGAGGGTAGAGCACGCCTGCCGCTACCGGCACTGTCACCATATTATAGACGAAGGCGAAGAAAAGATTTTGCCGGATATTGCGCAGCGTGCTCCGGCTCAGCCGGCGAGCGCGGACGATGCCGCGCAGATCGCCTTTCACCAAAACAATTCCAGCACTTTCCATGGCGATATCCGTGCCGGTTCCCATGGCGATGCCGACGTCCGCTTGCGCGAGCGCCGGCGCGTCGTTGATGCCGTCCCCGGCCATGGCCACGATGCGGCCCTCCGACTGAAGCTGTTTCACAATTTCGCCCTTGCGCGCGGGCTGGACTTCCGCCTCAAAAGCACCGATTCCCAGGTGGCGCGCCACGGCTTCCGCGGTGTTGCGGCTGTCCCCCGTCAGCATGACGATACGCAGGCCATCTTGATGGAGAAGCCGAAGGGCTTCGGGCGTCGAAGCTCTGATGGGATCTTCCACCGCAAGCACCCCCGCGGGCCGGAGATCGACAGCAAAGAAAATGGCGGTGGATCCATCACGGCCAATTACCTCTGACGCACGCAGCAAACTGGTGGTAGGGATCGCGAGCGACTCAAAAAGGGCGGCGTTCCCGAGCGCCACGGACTTGCCCTCGACAGTGCCGGTCACGCCTTGGCCGGTGAAAGAACGAAAGTCCGTGACCTCGGTAAGGGTAACAGAGCGCTCTTTTGCGGCGCCAACGATGGAGCCAGCTAGGGGATGTTCGCTGCCGCGCTCCAGGCTTGCGGCGAGGCGCAACAGTTCCAATTCGGGCCAGCCCGGTCGGGGCTTGATAGCGGCGAGGCGCGGCTTGCCCTCGGTTAGGGTTCCGGTTTTGTCGATGACCAAGGTATCCACTTTGGCGAGAACCTCGAGGGCCTCGGCGTTCCGGATCAGCACGCCGGCCATCGCCCCCCGCCCAGTAGCGACCATGATGGACATGGGCGTGGCCAGTCCCAAGGCGCAAGGGCAGGCGATGATCAGCACGGCAACGGCGCTAATCAGCGCGTAGGCAAGGCGCGGCTGCGGACCGAAGATCGACCAGACGACAAACGTGAGCGCCGCGATGCCTATGACCGCCGGCACGAAATAGGACGCCACGACGTCAGCCAGGTGCTGAATAGGCGCTCGGGTACGCTGTGCTTCGCTGACCATTGCCACGATTTGCGCCAGAAGTGTTTCACTGCCGACGCGCTCCGCGCGCATCACGAAGCCTCCGGTGCCATTCACCGTGCCGCCGGTGACGCGGTCCCCTGCTTTCTTTTCCACCGGAATGGGTTCGCCCGTTACCATTGACTCATCCACAGAGCTCGCGCCTTCGAGCACACTCCCGTCCACCGGAATCTTTTCGCCGGGACGTACGCGCAGGCGGTCACCGCGATGGACTTGATCCAGGGGTACATCCTCTTCGCCACCGTCGGCGCGCAGCCGGCGGGCAGTTTTGGGAGCAAGTCCCAGCAAGGCTTTCAGCGCGCTGCTGGTGCGGCTGCGCGCGCGTAACTCCAGCACTTGCCCCAGAAGTACCAGTGTCGTAATGGTGGCGGCGGACTCGAAATACACCGGGACTTCGCCGGAAGAGAGCCGGAAAGATTGGGGGAAGATTTGGGGAAAGGCAGTGGCGACGATGCTGTAAAAATAGGCCGTGCCCGTACCCATGGCGATGAGCGTGAACATGTTGGGGCTGCGGTTGACGACAGATGCCCAGGCGCGCTGGAAGAAAGGCCAACCTCCCCAGAGGACCACCGGTGTTGCAAGAATGAACTCGATCCAGGCAAGCCGCCGCGGGGTTATCGTGTGCCGGAGAGAGTGACCGCCCAACATGGCTGACATTTCAATGATGATCAGCGGCGCCGTCAACGCCAGGCTGATCCAGAATCGCCGCGTCATGAGGCGCAGTTCCGGGTTGGTTTGCTCTTCCCGGATGACGGTAAGGGGTTCGAGCGCCATGCCACACTTGGGACACGCGCCGGGGCCGCGGTGGCGGACTTCCGGATGCATCGGGCAAGTGTAAATGGCGCCGCGATCCGCTGCCGGCGTCGTGAGGTGGCCGGAGGGAGGGGCGAGAAAAGCCTCGGGGTTGGCCTGGAATTGTTCCAGGCAAGATTCGTTGCAAAAATAGAATTGCTGGCCCTGGTATTGATAAGAACCCGCTGCGTCTTTGGGCGTTACCTCCATACCGCATACAGGGTCAATCACGCGATTATACCTCAAATCGATATTATGCCAGCTTGGCCGAAAGCGACAAGTGATGCTTACTGAACTGCCGCCCCCCTATGTTAGAATCGCAGCATTACTTAAGGACGGAGGAGGGGGCGGATGGCAAAAAAAGCTGATTTACCGAAAGCGGCTGAGAAGGTTGACCCAGCGGTGGCGGCAACGCTGGCGGGGATTATCTATCAGGCTAAACTTTTTAACCGGCAGGCTAGAGTCAATGTGCCGGAAGAAGAAGTGGTGGTGGAAGTTATCAGCCTCTGGCGAATCGTGATGGACTCTTTAAGTTCCGGCTCGGCCCCCGGGATCAGCGCTTAGGAACTACCAGGGGATTGCCGGGAGTCGTCACGTTAGCGGCTGGACCCGCGGGCGAGTTCCAGGACGAAATTTTGGATGCGGGGGTCGCTCCAGTCGGCGGCGTTCGCCAGTTTTTCCGCAAGCAGGCCGCGACGGTCCAATATGTAAGATTCAGGAAATTGCCACGTGCCAAAGCGGGCCGCGAGCGACCGGTCCGGATCGCGTCCTACCGGATAGGAGATGTGATACTTCTGAACGAAATCCTGAAGCGCTTTTTGATCCTCGTCGACGCTTACGCTAAGCACAATCACTCCATGGTCTCGCATCTTCTCAGCAAACTCTTCCAGGCTAGGCGTTTCTTCCACGCAAGGCGGGCACCACGTGGCCCAGAAATTCAGGACAACAACTTGCCCACGGTAGTTTTTCAAATCCAACGAGCCGGAAGGAAGAGCGGGCACGGAGAAATCCGGCGCATTGTCGCCGATGGCAAGAGGGCGCGCCTGGCGTTGGCGCAAGGCAAAGTAAACGGCTCCCCCCAGAATCATGATCAGGATTGCAGTTTTAACGGCGTTGGTTTTATTCATGTCAGAATCGTCTATTATAATGAATGTCTGCACCTTGTCATGCGAGATTAAGCGGGAGTTAGGAGTTAGAAGCTAAGAGTTAGAAGCCAGGGGGCGCGGACGATCGCGCTTTGCGTCTAGCTTCTCACTTCTAGCTTCTAACTTCTTCGAGCGGATGAGTACGAGCCATCAGGGGCGGGTTTCGGCGATCATCCCCGCACGCGACGAAGAGGTTAACATCGCGCGCGTTGTGAGATCACTCGCGCATCAACCGGGCATTCGGGAAATCCTGGTGGTGGATGACCAATCGGGCGACCGGACAGGGGAAATCTTGGCCGCGCTGCAAGTTGAGATTCCCCTCCTTCGTACTTTGCGCGTGGAGTCATTGCCGGAAGGTTGGGTGGGGAAGACGCACGCGGTAGCAAAGGGAGCGCGCGTGGCCACGGGGGATTGGCTGCTTTTCACCGATGCTGACACTGACCACCTTGCGGGAAGCCTGGCGGAACTGGTGCAACGGGCGGAGGATGAGCACGCCGACCTGCTTTCGATTTCGCCAGGACAGGTGACGCCGACGTGGTGGGAGAAATCCGTCATCCCCTTCGTGTATGTGCAACTGGCCTCCCTTTTTCGCTTCGAGGAGGTTTCTGATCCGCATTCGCCAGCGGCCGCTGCAAACGGTCAGTACCTGCTTGTGCGCAGGGAGATTTATGAGCGCGTTGGCGGGCACGAGGCGGTGAAGTCAGAGATTCTCGAGGATGTGGAACTGGCGCGCAGAATTAAAGCGCGTGGTGGGAAACTGCTATTCCTGCCGGGCGCGCGGTGGGTGCGGACGCGCATGTACCACAGTTTTCGTGCGATGTGGCAAGGCTGGACCAAGAATCTCTATCTTCTCTATGAGGGAAACCTTTCCAAAATGCTGGCGACGGTTGCATCACTCTGGCTTTTGGATTTGCTCCCGGTAATAGCTTTCATGGTGGCATGTCTAGGGATTGCTTTAGGCCGCGCTGGTGGCGTGGTGACGCCGGTGGCCTTGGGCTTGTTCCTGCTGGCGTTGGCGCGTCAATGGAGTTATGGGCGGGCGCTGGCGCGCTTGGGGTTTGATCCGGCCCTGGCGAGCTACCAGGCGCTCGGCGCCGCCCTGCTCGGGGCCTTGATGCTGGGTTCGCTCTGCGCCCATCGCGCCAGGGGAAACATCGAATGGAAGGGGCGTCATTACGCCACGAAAGGAAAGGGATGATCTACGTCACACGGCGAGCAGAGTTTTCCGCCTCGCATTATTACCACAATCCGAATTTCACTCCGGAAGAGAACCGCCGGATTTTCGGCAAGTGCAATAATCCCCTGGGCCACGGCCATAACTACACGGTGGAAGTGACGGTGAGTGGCGCGGTTGATCCCACCACGGGGATGGTGATGGACCTCAAGGAATTGAAGGCCCTCCTGGAGCAAGAGGTTATCCAGTTGATGGATCACAAATTGTTGAATAAGGAAGTCCCAGCCTTCGCGGAGAAGAACCCCACCACGGAAAACATCGCGGTTGAGATTTGGAGTCTTTTGGCGCCGAAACTTGCGCATGGCGAGCTGCATCGAATTAGGGTGTACGAGACCCTGGACTTATTCGTGGATTACTACGGAGAATGATGGTTTACCTAACGCGACGCTATCGATTCTCAGCCGGGCATCGGCTGCACAACGATGCTTTGAGCGCGGAGGAGAATCGCCGTGTTTATGGAAAATGCAACAACCCCAACGGGCACGGGCACAACTATCTTTTGGAGATTACGGTGGCAGGCGCCATCGATCCGGCTACCGGCATGGTATTTGACTTGGCGGCGCTGGATGGAATCGTTGCCGAGCGCGTGATCGAGAAGCTCGACCACAAGAACCTGAACCTGGACATGGAGAACTTTCGCACCCGAGTTCCCACAACAGAGAACCTCTGCTTGGAAATCTATAAACTTCTGCGCAATCCTTTGGAGGCGGTGGGTGCGGTGCGCGGACTGCAGCTTGAGCGTGTGCGCCTGGAAGAGACGAGCTTGAACTCATTCGAATATGTGCCCGAGCACGCCGGCTGCGAGAAGGGAAAAGGACGAGAACCATTATGAGAGCAGATGAGCTGGAAAACCTGGTGGCGCTTGAAAGTGCGGCTCCTGCCGACCCGATGGCCGGGGCGGTCCGTAAACTGATTGAGGAGGTTGGAGAGGATCCGGATCGCGAAGGTATCCGCAAGACCCCGGAGCGCGTGGCGAAATCCCTGCGCTTCCTGACCAGCGGCTACCGACAGGACATCGACAAGGTGTTGAATGGCGCGCTTTATTCGGTGGCCTATGACGAGATGGTGATGGTGAAAGATATTGAGATGTTCAGTCTCTGTGAACATCACTTGCTCCCGTTTTTTGGGCGTTGCCACGTGGCTTACGTTCCCAATGGCAAGGTGATTGGACTTAGCAAGATTCCCCGCATCGTGGATGTCTTCGCGCGGCGCCTGCAAGTGCAGGAGCGCCTGACCGTGCAGATTGCCGAAACCATCATGGACAAAATCAAACCGCAAGGAGTCGGCGTCATCGTCGAGGCGCGCCATCTCTGCATGATCATGCGTGGCGTCGAGAAGCAAAACTCCATCGCTGTGACCTCTCATATGCTTGGGGTTTTCCGCGAGTGCGAAGGGACGCGCTCGGAATTCCTGCGGCTGCTAAAAGAGCGGGTCTGAGGAAAAATTACGCAGGCGGAGCGGGCAATGCCGCCGCCGGACGTCGACCTATGGGAAAACTTGAAGGTAAAGTCATCCTGGTAACGGGGGCGAGCCGGGGGATCGGTTTAGCGATTGCGCGAGCTCTGGACGGTGAGGGCGCCAAACTCATTTTGGTGGGGCGCAATCGCGGGCCGCTTGCCCGTGCTGCAGCGCAGATTCCCGGCACGGTGATGAGTGTGCCCATGGATGTCACCAAGCCCGGCGATGTGAGGCGGCTCATCATCGCCGTTCAAAAGCAAATCCACCGGCTTGATGTTTTGATTAACAATGCCGGAGTTTTCACTTACAAACCCTTCGTCAAAACGACTCTGGAAGATTGGAAGCGCAATATCGAAACGAACCTCACTTCCATTTTCCCGACTACCCAGGCGGTGCTGCCGTTACTCAAGCGCAGCCGGGGTGACGTGGTGAATATTCTTTCCATTTCCAGCCGCGTTGCCTTTCCGAACTGTTCCGCGTATGCCGCCGCAAAATTCGGTGCCTTGGGATTGACCGGCGTCCTGCGCCGCGAGCTCCGCGGGGAGGGCATCCGAGTGACGGCCGTGTTGCCCGGAATGACGGAAACGCGAATGAAAGATGAGCTCGATTTCCATGTGCGTGGAGAGGACTTGTTGCAACCTGAGGACGTGGCGGCCGCCGTGCTGAGCGCACTGGTGCAGCCTCGGTCCGCGACGACTGACGAAATTCTCCTTATGCCTTCCGGAGGAGCCCTCGGCGGAGAACATTAAGCCCTACGGGAGCTGAAGCTCCGCCACGCGCGCAATCAACTTTAATTCTGTGCGGAGAGCAACTTCGCCAGGCGGATTGGCTTCTTGCCGATTCGGTCTGTCTTTTTGTTCGAACTTTACTCTTGCCTTTTCTCTTGAGTGTTAATTCTGTATGGTAAATATGGGCTGGCGCGCGGCCGCATTAATTTTGGGGCGCCGCATTCACCGGTTATCGGGCGGTGCGGCGGCGCCGGATCCTTCGTTCGATCTTTCCCCAGTTGACCCATGCCTGAAGTTCTGAGATTCTGAAAAGGTGGACCATCCATCCACGTACTTGGAGCTAAGCCCTCCGCGGTCGAGTTTCCATTCCTCCGTGGGGGCAGTGTGCTTCAGGTCTCGAAACTGATTGAAGGGGGCAAGTTCAGACCGCATGACGGCTTCCGCCGAGAAGTTCCAGAAAGCAAAGATTATCTTCCGCAAAGATCATACCGAGGATTTGTGGTCGATACGGGTTCGCCCCGAGCAACCCATGAGCTTTAAACCGGGCCAGTACGCAACGCTGGGAATCGAGGAGGATGGCAAGGTGGTGGAGCGGTCGTACTCCATCTGCTCCAGCCCGCATGAGGTGGAGGTGGAGTTTTTCTTTGAGCTCGTGATGAAAGGTAGAGTTACCCCTCCGCTTTACCATCGCCAAGTAGGTGATACGTTATTGATGCGGCGTAATGCCAAGGGAACCTTCACGTTTGATGGGAAGAGCGGGCACAAGCAGCACCTTTTGGTTTGCACCGTGACGGGAGTGGCTCCTTATGTCAGCATCGCGCGAGCGCTGGCGCGCGAGGCGCGGCAGGGACATCATCTCGAAGACAAGTTGGTCGTGCTGCAAGCCGCCAGCCGCTCCTGGGAATTTGCCTATCGCGATGAACTGGAAGCCCTCGCCCAGGAGTTTCCGTGGTTCAGCTACATCCCCGCGATCAGCAGACCGTGGGAAGACCGGGAATGGAAAGGGGAAGTCGGGCGGGTGGAAGACATCCTCCGCAAATACATCGATGAGCTGAAGCTCGACCCTCCCCACACGACGGTCTATCTCTGCGGTCACCCTCAGATGATTGAAAACGGCAGGGGGATTTTGCGCCGGCGCGGCTTCCCCAAGGAATCCATCCGCGAGGAGGTCTACTGGGCCCCTCGAAAAGAAGCTAGCTAGGTTTCGATTGCGATTCAAAACTTCCGCATTTTCGGGCGCCCCATGATTGAGCCCCTTATCCGGTCCCCTTTGTTTGCGCACCTTACTCTCTCGCCGGGGGAAGGCACGTCCGGTTCAACGCGCGAGCCGCAGCCAATTCCTGACTCGGCGGACCCCGGTGGGCGCAGGTCGCAGACCCTTTCCGTCGCGGCGTTTTCTGTGACCCTGTTCGTCAGCGCGGCGTTACTTTTCCTGGTGGAACCGATGTTCGCAAAGATGGCGCTGCCGCTCCTGGGTGGGAGCGCCGCGGTATGGACCACTTGCCTCGTCTTCTTTCAAGTGACGCTGCTGGCAGGGTACGCGTATGCACACGCCGCGGCGAAGTTGCTGGGAAAACGCACACAAGTTGCCGTGCACGCGGCGGTGCTGCTGGCCGCCTTGGCATTGCTGCCGGTTCATGTGCCCGGCGGATGGACGCCGCCCGTACAACCCAATCCGGCGTGGTGGCTGCTCCGGCTGCTGCTGGTGGCGGTGGGCTTGCCCTTTTTCGCCTTGTCCGCCACCACTCCCATCCTGCAAAAATGGTTCGCACATTCCGGGCATCCGTCATCCGGCGACCCGTACTTTCTTTACGCCGCGAGTAATTCCGGGAGCTTGCTCGGTTTATTAAGCTACCCGTTCGTGCTGGAGCCGCTGCTGGGATTGAGCGATCAAAGCCGGCTTTGGACCTGGTGCTACGGATTATTCTCGTTGCTGGTGGCCGTTTGCATTCTGCTGGTTTGGCGCTCGACCGACGAGGTTTCAGCCTCGGTGACCACACTGCCGCCGGATGCCCGGATCGAAGAAGCGGCCACTCGCCAGGCTGAGAATCCCACGCCGTGCCGGCGGCTGCGCTGGGTGGCGCTCGCCTTTGTGCCTTCCAGCCTGATGCTGGGGGTTACGACTACGCTCACCACGGATATTCCCGCCATTCCTCTCTTCTGGGTTCTCCCCCTTGCACTTTACTTGCTCAGCTTCGTGCTGGTATTCGCCCGCAAACCTCTCCTCTCACATCTTTGGCTGAGTCGGCGGCTGCCTTTGCTGATTCTGGTTGCGGCAATTCCTATCGCCTTGAAGGGCGCGCTGCCGTTCATCATTTTGCTCCTCATTGATTTGCTGACCTTGTTTGCTGTTGCCATGGTTTGCCACGGGGAAGTGGCCCGCAGTCGTCCTACTACCCAACATCTCACTGAGTTTTATCTTTGGGTTTCCGTGGGGGGAGTGCTCGGAGGTGCTTTCAATGCCCTGCTGGCGCCGGTGATCTTCCGCACGGTGATGGAGTTTCCGATAGCGCTGGTGCTGGCCGCAATGCTGTGCCCGCAGATCGGCGTGATAGAGGAAACGCCCCGCGCCCGAAGGCTTGACTACCTTTTGCCCGCGGCGCTGGGTCTCGCCGTCGTTGTGGCGACTCTCGAACTACAAGCTAAGGGCATGGCGCCGGGGCGGTTGTTTAACCTCATCATCTTCGGCCCTGCCGCGATCTGCTGTTTGCGCTTTGGCGCGCGGCCCCGGCGTTTTGGGCTGGGGGTGGGAGCCTTGATGCTGGCCAGCCAGTTTTACGCCGGGCCGTTCGGCCACATCCTCCACAGCGAGCGTAGTTTCTTCGGTGTTTACCGTGTTAGCAACGACGCCGAAAAGAACTGCCGAGTGCTGTTTCATGGCAGCATCCCGCACGGTCTACAGAGCCTGGATCCCAGCCACGCGTGTGAACCGGTGGCCTACTACACACGCAGCGGGCCGATTGGCCAGGTGTTCGGGGCATTTCAGGAAAGCCCGGTGGAGACCGAGGTGGCGCTCATTGGGCTGGGCGCGGGCGTCATGGCTTGTTACCACCAACCCCATCAGCGATTCACGTTTTATGAAATCGATCCGACGGTGTTACACATCGCCCAAAACCGGCATTACTTCACCTACCTGTCCGATTGTGGGTCCCCGGTGCGCGTGGTGTTGGGTGATGCGCGCCTGTCGTTGCGCGATGCTCCCGCGCACGGCTATGGCATGATGGTGCTGGACGCCTTCAGCGGTGATTCCATCCCCACACACCTTTTGACGCGCGAGGCCTTAGCCCTTTACCTGAGCAAGCTTGCCCCGAATGGGGTTCTGGCTTTTCACATCAGCAATCGTTACATGGACCTTCATGGCGTGTTGGGCGATTTGGCCCAAGACGCGGGCTTGTCCTGCTTGAGGAATGATGACGCGCACGTTAGCGAAGACGAAGCGCGAGAGGGCAAATTCGCTTCCTGGTGGGTGGTGATGGCCCGCAATTCGAGCGACCTGGAAGCTCTGAGGAAAGACTCACGCTGGCGGGCGCTCCGGGCTGTGCCGGGTTCGCGGGTCTGGACGGATGATTTCTCCAACATCGTGAGTATCCTCAGGCTTAATTGACGCACCGGGGCGTGATTTTGCCCATCCATCTTCTCCTCGCTCTGCAGGATTTGGCGATGGGACAATTCTCGACAATGGAGAGGAAAACACCCGCAGGGGTTGCCGTTCCCCTCCGTTGAAAGCTGGAAGCGGGGATACTGGAACAGCGTTACCGTTATGCCTCCCGGCTGGCGCGCCGTGCGAGGGCTCGCGAAGCCCCCGCAGTTCGCACGGATACCGGCACCAGCGCGGTTTCTTGCGTTTTCTCTTCCTCTCCGTGCACGAGTGCGCCTTGATCCTCCTTGGCGAAGAGCAGCTTACCAAGGTCGGCATCAAAATCCACGGTGATGAGGTCGCCGAGCTGGATCTGTCCGGTGGCGAGCAGGTTCGAGATGGGGAAGACCAGATGGCGCTCGATGGAGCGCTTCAGGTGGCGCGCTCCAAACTTGATGTCCGTGCCTTCACGCAGCAGGAAGTCCCGCGCCGCCGCGGTGCAGCGAAACACGAACTGGCGGCCATCGGTGGCGTTGATGATGCGGTGCTGGACGCGAGCAAGTTCGATATCGAGGATCTTCTCCAGGTGTTGGCGGGTAAGAGTGCGGAACACAAGGACCTTGTCGATGCGGTTCATGAACTCCGGCGAAAACTTGCGCCGCGCCGCCTCCGTGGCCGCCCGGTATATCTTCTGATCCAATTCCTCATCTTCATCGCTGCGGTTCGAGGCGAAGCCCAACCCGCCGCTCATCAAGTTCATTACTTCGTGCGAGCCAAGGTTCGAGGTGAGGAAGATCATGGTGTGCGAAAAATCCACCCGGCGGTTATCGCCCAGCGTGAGGGTGCCCTTGTCCAAAATGCCGAGCAGGAGCTGCCAGAGTGCGTCGGAGGCCTTCTCGATTTCGTCAAACAGGACCAGCGAAAGCGTGATCTTCTCCGTATGGTGCTGATCGAGTACCTCCTGGGTGATCAACGGCTGGGTTTCGCGGTGACCAAGGTACCCCGGTGGGGATCCGATCAGCTTGGCGATCTCGTGGCTGTGTTGGAATTCCGCGCAATCCACTTTTACAAACCCGCGCGGCTCATCAAAGAGGACTTCCGCGGTGGCTTCCACCAAGCGCGTTTTGCCGGAGCCTGTGGGCCCAAGGAAGAGCAAGTTGACCACCGGCCGTCCGGGCGTGGAAAGCCCCGCGCGATAAACCTGGTAGACGCGTGCCAGGCGGCGTACCGCGCGGTCCTGCCCCACGACCCGCTGGCGAAGGGCCGTCTCAAATTCCCGAACTTCCGGGCTGTTCTGACTTGGATCCAGGATTGTTTGACGTGCGCCCATATTCATCCTCCATTGGTTTTTAGGAATCGAAAGCCGGCGCCTTAACCTTGCGAAGCCCATGGAGCTTCACGTCCAGGGTGGCGCGCAGCAATTTGAGCCCGGCTATCAACTGGGCTGACAACTCGCGGTCTTTCGTCAACTCGAGTAACGGCAAAGGCAAATCCGCAAGCTCGAAATGAAGATTCCGAATAGCCAAGAGCATATCCCGGAGGTATTGCGAGTCGTGCGCGAAAGGTTGAACCACGTTTCGTGAGGTTTTCTCGCGCAGTTCCTTCCAGTCAACTCGCAGAAAAGGATGCTTGGACGCAACTCCCCGCACAACATCGTCGGTAATGCGCGGCCGGCGGCCCAGACAGGCCAGATGAATTTGACGCACGCGGCCTTCTTGGCGCACGTTATGAACTAGATAATAAGATTCGCCGCGTTTGCGAATAAAAGCCATAAACTCTGCCCGGCCATACTTGGCTAGCGGGCCGTTAGGCTCCGCTGGGGGCCTCTCCCGCGGGCAATATGTCGGTTGCCCCGTAGTGGACAAGATGACACTACACTCCCCTAGATGCAAGACGATTATTTTGGTTACTGTTATAAATATTTTTTTTGCCTGTTTGTTTCGAAGTTGGGCAATGCCCCAAATCTACCAGATGGCATGTTGTGCCGTACTAAGAGCCAACTTCTTCGAGTGCCGCCATGATATAATTTTCCCGCTTGAGGGCTGCGGCCCGGGCACTCCGCGGGCGGCATGCAATTCTAAACCTCCGGGGGAAAGCTGGAGAGGAACCCATGGCAGTGAACAACTACGAACATGTTTGGCACAACGGGAAATTCATTCCCTGGGAGGAGGCCACGATCCACGTTTCCGCGCACGTGGTCCACTATGCTTCCTCCTTGTTTGAAGGCATTCGTTGCTACGACACGCCGCACGGCCCGGCGATCTTTCGGTTAATGGAGCACACCGACCGCCTGGTGAACTCGGCCAAGATCTATCGGATGGAGTTGCCTTTCACCCGCCAGCAACTGGCGCAGGCGATGGTGGAGTTGGTGCGCTTGAATAATGTCAAGCACTGCTACCTTCGCCCGGTGGCGTTTCGTGGCGAGGGTGAAATGGGTGTCAATCCCCTGAAGAACCCCATTGAGGTATACATCCTGGCGTGGGCCTGGGGAAAATACCTGGGAGACGAAGCGTTGCGCAATGGCGTGGATGTGTGCGTTTCCTCCTGGCAGCGGATTGCGCCCAACACCTTGCCGGCCATGGCCAAAGCTTCGGCCAATTATATGAACGCCCAGCTCATCAAGATGGAAGCGCTCACCAACGGCTACACGGAAGGGATTTGCCTCGACACCAGCGGCCATGTGAGCGAAGGCAGCGGCGAAAATATCTTTGTTATCCGCGACGGCAAAATGTATACGCCGCCGCTCTCCGCTTCCGTACTGCCGGGCATCACGCGCGACTCGGTGGTGGCGCTGGCGCTCGAGATGGGCTACCCGCTGAGCGAGCAAAACATCGCGCGCGAAATGCTCTACATTGCCGACGAGGTTTTCTTTACCGGAACCGCGGCAGAAATCACTCCTATCCGCTCCGTCGACCGTATCGTTGTCGGCAAGGGGCAGCCCGGCCCCATCACGCGCGCCCTGCAGGAACGCTTCCTGGCGATCGTCCAAGGCCAGGCGGAAGACAAACATGGTTGGCTAACCTTGTGCAGCCAGCCCGTGGCAGCGGCACGCTAAGGAATGGTGAATAGTGAATGGTGAGTGGTGAAGCATGGCCTGAGATTGGTGAAGTATGGCTGGCGACCGAGTATTGCTATTCTGTGGTATGCATGGGATGCAGGCAGGCGAGGGGATGGATTCCACAAACCATACAGAGGCGCAAGATATTCGGAAAAAGAAGCGCGTGAGAGCTTTTACTGGCTGCGACTGATCGCCGATTCACACGGTGTTTCCAATTCTCGCCTTAGGGCATTGACCCAAGAAACCGGAGAATTGGTTGCAGTCATTACTGGTATCGTGGCCAATACAAAGTTCAAGAAGGTTGCTTGATTTCCGAAGTCGAGCCGCATCTTTTACTATTCACTATTCACCATTTACTACTCATTATTTGATTGCTCGCCACTTCCCTTTGACACCTTAGTGGCCGTGTGCTAACTTGAACGATAATCAGGAGACAGCCGCAGAGAGGGTTCCAAATGGCCAATAGCGTCGATGGTCTGAACATTGACACACTGCTTCGGACTGCCTGCGAGAACAAAGCTTCCGACTTGCACCTGAAGGTCGGGAACTATCCTTATCTTCGTGTGGATGGAGAACTCCGCGCGCTCACGCAGTACACGCGCATTTCCAGTGAGGACATGCTGAACATGGCGTTCAGCATGATGACCAACCGGCAGAAGCAGAAGTTCAAGGAAAATGCCGAACTCGACATGGCTTACGGCGTGGCGGGCTTGGGCCGCTTCCGTGTAAACGTTTTCCAGCAGCGGGGCAACGTGGGCATGGTGCTCCGCGTGATTCCTACCAAGATTCGCACCCTCGAGGAACTGCTGTTGCCGCGCGTGATGGACCGGATCTGCCAGGAACCTCGCGGTCTGGTGTTGGTGACGGGAACCACCGGAAGCGGCAAATCCACAACCCTGGCGGCGATGGTGGACCGCATCAATTCCAGCCGCACCGACCACATCATTACTATTGAAGATCCTATCGAGTTCCTTCACCGTGATAAGAAGGGCTTTTGTAACCAGCGCGAAGTGGAAGTGGATACGCCGAGTTTCGGCAGCGCCCTGCGCGCGGCCCTGCGCCAGGACCCTGACGTTATTCTGGTGGGCGAAATGCGCGACCTGGAAACCATCCAGACGGCACTGCTGGCCGCTGAGACGGGCCACCTGGTGTTTTCCACCTTGCACACCACCGACGCCACGGAAACCATCCAACGTATTATCGCGGTTTTCCCGCCCCCGGAACAGAAGCAGATTCGTCTGCAAGTGGCGAGCACCTTGAAGGCGATTATCTCCCAACGCCTGGTCCGCAAGGCGGACGGCATTGGACGTGCTCCGGCGGTGGAAGTGCTGATCGCCACCGAGTATATTCGGGATTGCATTATCAATCCTGATAAGACCCGTTTGATTCGTGACGCCATCGCGGCGGGCGTCTCCCAATACGGAATGCAGACCTTTGACCAGTCGCTTCATGACTTATACACCCAGGGGCTGATCACGCTGGAAGAAGCCTTGGGCAATTCCACCAACCCCGACGAGTTCAAACTGCGCATCGCCGGCATCAGCAGCACGGCCGACGCCGCCCGCGAGGAGATGGAGAAAGCCAGCCAGGCTGAACGGTTTGCGAAAAGGTAAGCAGGCCCCGCCCAATCCCCTTTCGGTGGCGCTGCGCATGCTGGCGCGCCGCCCTTATTCCATCGCCGAAATGCGGCGGGCCCTCGAAAAGAGATGCCCCCAAAGCAGCCAGGTTGCTGAGGCCATTGCCCGCCTGCGCGAACTCGGCTACCTCGACGACCGCAAGTTCGCCGAACAATACGCGTATTCACTCGCCCAAAACCGGCTCTTCGGACCCCATCGCCTCCGGCGCGAACTGAAAGCCGCGCTTGTGAATTACCAGGAGATCGAGCCGGCGGTCGAACGCGCCTATCAAGGAACTCCGGCGCGGTCGTTATTGGAACAAGCGCTGGCCAAAAAGCTCCGCACTCTTCGCCTCCCCCTCACGCGCGCACGGTTTCATTCGCTCTGTCAAAGCCTGATGCGCCGCGGATTCAACGCCGGTGATATTATAAAAGCTGTGCGCGCGCGGCCCGAACTCTCACCGGTGGCGGGTGATCTTGAGTCGCTTGACCTTGAACCTTCGGGGGAGGAGCCGGATACAGAGCATTCTTAAAGCTCTTAACACGGCGGGGTCGAGCCGCAACCAAAGGCAGGGTTTCCGCGCTCTCTGTGGTTTTCAAGCTTCACACAGAGCGCACGGAGTAACTCAGTGACCTCTGTGTTGAGACCTTTCTAAGCACGGAGGTCACGGAGACACCAAGCTACAAAGCGAAAATCTTAGCGGCACTCTAAGAGTTTGGGCCGTATGACTGAGCGCGAGCGGTTGAACAAGATCACGGAGACTATTATTGGAGCGGCGATTGAGGTTCATCGGGCGCTGGGTCCCGGCCTGCTCGAGTCCGCCTACGTGGCATGCCTGGCTTACGAGCTGGAAAAAAGAGGACTGAAAGTGGAACAACAGAAACCGGTTCCGCTGATATACGAACATGTGAAGCTCGAATGCGGTTACCGCATGGATTTATTAGTGGAACAATCGGTGGTCGTCGAGGTGAAATCCGTTGAAGCTTTGGCGCCGATTCACGAGGCGCAGACGCTGTCTTATTTGCGGCTCTCAGGATGCAAGTTGGCGCTGCTGATTAACTTCAATGTGGTGGTGCTGAAAGACGGCATCCGGCGCTTCATTAATGGCAGGCTATAAGGGCTTTTAACACAGAGCGCACGGAGGAAAGACTCCACACAGAGGACACCGAGGTGATTCTGGCTGCCTCCGTGTTCTCTGTGTTTGGTCCTTCTCCGTGCTCTCTGTGTTAAATTCTTTACTATGACTTCAAACGAAATTCGAACCCGATTTCTGGACTTTTTTGCGAGCCGCGCCCACCGCGTGGTGCCGTCATCCTCCCTTGTTCCCGCGAATGATCCGACACTCCTTTTTTCAAATGCCGGGATGAACCAGTTCAAGGACGTGTTCCTTGGTCGCGAGCGCCGCGATTATTCACGCGCCACGAGCTCGCAGAAGTGCGTGCGCGCGGGGGGCAAACACAACGACCTCGAGCAGGTCGGCCGCACCACGCGCCATCACACTTTCTTCGAAATGCTCGGCAACTTTTCCTTCGGCGACTACTTTAAGAAAGAAGCCATTCCTTGGGCGTGGGAACTCATCACCAAGGATTTCGCGATTCCGCGTGAGAAACTCTACGTCACGGTGTTCCGGGAGGACGACGAGGCAGAGGAGATTTGGGCGCAGGACGTCGGCGTGCCGCGCGACCGCATTTTTCGCCTGGACGAGCACGACAACTTCTGGCAGATGGGTGATACCGGCCCCTGCGGACCGTGCTCGGAGATCCATTACGATTTGGGCCCGGCGGCGAGCGACCAGGGGCACTCCGACTGCAAGTTTCCCTGCGACTGCGGCCGCTACGTGGAGTTGTGGAATCTCGTCTTCATGCAATTCAATCTCGACGAGCAGGGGGTGATGACTCCGCTCCCAAGGCCTTCGATTGACACCGGCGCGGGCCTGGAGCGTCTGGCGTGCGTTCTGCAAGACAAGCTCTCCAACTTTGAGACTGATCTATTCCGCCCGCTCATCGATGAAGCCGCAGCCCTCGCCAACGTCGAATATGACGCGAACCACGATACCGATGTTTCTCTTCGCATTATTGCCGACCACTCGCGCGCATCAACGTTTCTGATTTCCGACGGCGTCCTGCCCTCGAACGAAGGCCGCGGGTACGTGCTGCGCCTCATCATGCGCCGCGCGCTCTACCACGGCCAGACGCTGGGATTGAACGAGCCGTTCCTATATAAGATCAGCAGTCGGGTCGTCGACATGATGAAGGATGCGTACCCGGAACTCGTCCAAACCGCACCCCATGTCGCCACGGCCATTAAGAAAGAAGAGGAACAGTACGCGCGAACGACAAAGCAGGCTATGGCCCGTCTTGAAATGGAACGGCTCGTTTTACCCGAAGAAGCTCGGAAGATCGGTGAAGCGCTGCAGAGGATGACGATACCCATGGAAGACGAGGCACGGAAGATGGGTGAGGCGCTGCAGAAGATGACGATACCCATGGAAGAAGAGGCACGGAAGATGGGTGAAGCGCTGCAGAAGATGACGATACCCATGGAAGAAGAGGCACGGAAGATAGGCGAAGCGCTGCAGAAGATGACCATACCCGTGGAGGATGCACGAAAGATGGGCGAAGCGCTGCAGAGGATGACCATACCCGTGGAAGAGGCACGGAAGATTGGTGAAGCGCTGGAAAAGATCACCACACCCATCGAAGAAACACGCAAAACCGTAGAATCCCTTCGAGGGTTGGCGGCACGAGCAGAAGAGATTCGATCAACAGCCGAGATCGCCCGAGGAGCTTTGCGCAAGTCGCAACTGTCGGGGGAAGGAGTGTTCAGGCTTCACGATACATACGGGCTGAGGCCCGACTTCGTCGCTGACATTCTAAGGGACTATGGATTCGACATTGATCGCGCCGGCTACGAAGCCGAAATGCAGAAACAGCGAGAGCGTGCGCGGGCGAGTTGGAAGGCTATCGAGAAATCCCTCGCGCTTCCGGTTTACGTCGAATTGGCCAAACGCCACAACACTCAATTTCTCGGATACTCGACGACGGAAGCAGACGATTGCGCAGTCGTTCAAATGTCACCTAGAGGAGAGGACAAGACCGTCCAGGAAATAACTAGTGGAATGGCCGGTCCGATTGAATGGGAAATAGTCTTGGACAAGACTCCCTTCTACGCTGAATCGGGTGGCCAAGTTGGAGACGCGGGCTGGTTTTACGTTGGCACCACCCTATTCGCACGCGTGACTGACACCTACCGACCCGTTACGGGCGTGATCGCCCATCGGGTTACTCGGACTGACCCAACACCAATTCGCGTAGGGGACAAATTGAAGGCAGTTGTCGACGCCGAACGTCGGGATGCCATTCGGCGGAATCATACAGCGACGCATTTGCTCCATGCGGCACTCCGGAAGACGCTGGGGACGCACGTCAAGCAAGCCGGCTCGCTGGTCGCGCCGGACCGCTTGCGCTTCGACTTCACTCACTATACGGGGTTGGGAGATCAAGACCTGCTCGACATAGAGGACTTGGTGAACGAGCAGGTCCTGAAGAACGAGGAAGTCGTGACGACTCTCATGGACCTCGATACGGCGGTGAACACGGGGGCCATGGCGTTGTTTGGGGAAAAATACGCGGACCAGGTGCGCGTGCTCACGATCGATGATTTCTCTAAAGAACTCTGCGGCGGTACGCACGTGCGGCGGACAGGTAACATTGGCCTGTTCAAGATTATTTCCGAGGGCAGCGTGGCGGCGGGCACACGGCGCATCGAGGCGTTGACGGGCACGAACGTGCTCGAATACCTGCGGCGGCAAAGCCAGTCGTTGGCGCAGGCTTCCGAAGCTCTGCGGTCGAAACCCGGCGAACTGATTGAGGCCATTGAGAAGTTGACCGAAAGCGAAAAGAAGCTCCGCAAAGAACTGGAAGCGCAGCAAATGAAGCGCGCGGCTTCCGCCGCCGGCGACCTGGTGCAGCAAGCACGCGAGATCAAAGGCGTGCGGGTGGTCGCGGCGCGCGTCGAGGTGACGGACCGCTCCGCCATGCGCCAGATGGTGGACGACCTGCGTGCGAAGTTTCAATCCGGCGTGATCGTGCTGGGCAGCGTCGCGGACGGAAAGGTTTCGCTCATCGCTGCCGTGACCAAGGACCTTACAGCTAAGCTTGACGCCGGCAAAATCGTGAAGCAGGCGGCGACCTACGTCGAAGGATCCGGCGGCGGGCGCAAAGACCTGGCGGAAGCCGGAGGCAAGAACCCCGCGAAGCTCGATGAATCCCTCGAAGCCGTCCCCGGCATCATCGAGCAGATGCTGTAGCAGGTCCGCGCTACACTTCTTACCCAAAAAGAACTTCACCACAGATTCCCATGAGTTCAGGGGTCGCCGATGTAAATGAAAATGCGCGAAGCGCCTTGGACTGCGGCGGCTCGACGCCGCCTTGGAATTTCACCGAGGAGGAAGACCGAGGCGGCGTCGAGCCGCCGCAATCCAAGGCAAGCGTTGTGCGCGAAGGCGCGCGGTTGTATATTACTGTCGGCTTGAGGCATCAGGTCAACGCATTGAAAATTGAGAAGAGGGGTTGGCGATGTGGCGAATCAGAGTTGCTTTTGTCCTGCTGAGCCTGTTTGTGTCGGGCAGGAATTTGCAAGCGCAAGTCTCGATGACTTTCCGGGTTTTGTGCGGGGTCACGGATGCAACCCCGGCGCGCTGGGACGGGTCGCTGAAGGTTAAGAACGCCGGCCCGTACACGTTGGAGGGCTGGGGTTTTGCAGGCGACGAAAGCTTGAACGGCAATCATTTTCATTTTTCGACGCGTACGGCGCGCCAGTTTGGCGAAGCCGAGGGCAAAACCATGGTGGCCAACGGCCTCATCGTTACGGCCAGCGCCGTGACGGAGAGCAGTGAATTTGTCTTCAAGACAGCGCAAGGGGAATTCAATTTTCGCCCCTCGGAGATTCCTTACGCCAAGGGGATCTACGAGTTGAACGGACGCGTTTATGTGGACCGAATCCCCGTGGCGGCGCGCCTGACGAATAGTCGCGAAGAAGAGGATTATCCCTCCATCGCTTCCGGCTCGAATGCCGACATTTGGCTTGCCTACGTGCAGTTCCATCACAGCCCCGACGCGGACCAACTCCGCACGGCGCTTTCCGAAGCACCCAAAGACTTCAAGCAGTACGCCGAGCCCACAGGCGGTGACCAAATCTGGGCGCGAAAATACTCGGCAGGGAAGTGGGGTGAAGCGATGGCCATAACGCCGCCTGGCCGGGACCTTTATAAGACCGCCGCCGCGGTGGACGGGAACGGGCGAGCGTGGGTTTTCTGGTCAGAATACGACGGTGGCAATTTCAATATCTTCGCGCGTGCGGTTGATTCCTCGGGGCCAAAGGAGCCATTGCGGATTTCGAGGGACGCAGGCTCGGATATTGATGCGGTGGCGACGACCGATGCCAGCGGCCGAGTGTGGGTGGCGTGGCAAGGTTGGCGTGATGGCCTGGCCGCTATTTATGTGGCGCACCAGGAGGGCAGCGGCTTTTCTAAACCTGAGAGGACTTCCAACTCCAGCAAAAATGAATGGGACCCCGCCATCGCTGCGGACAAAACCGGCCGCGTGGCGGTGGCATGGGATTCCTACCGCAATGGCAACTACGATGTCTATGTGCGCATTGATTCTGCGAATGCCTGGGGTGATGAGATTCCCATTGCCGCCTCCGCGCGCTATGAAGCCTATCCTTCGATTGCTTACGATTCGAGTGGACGACTATGGATTGCCTACGAGGAGGGCGGCCGCGGCTGGGGGAAAGATTTTGGCGCCTATGCTTCCTCGGGCATTTCTCTCTACCAGGGGCGACGGATTTCGCTGCGAGGGTTGGAGCCCGATGGCCGCTTAGTGGCGCCCGATGTTTCCTTCGATTCGGAATTGGTGGGCGCGCCGAACTGGCGTCCCGACCTTCCCGGCCGGCAAAGCGACTCGGAGGCTTTGGACCCCGATATCGGCAGGGCTTGGCATCGGGCCGATGGTGACGGCATCGCGAATTATTCTGGAACGGCGAAGAACACCCTGCCTCGCCTGGTGGTGGACGGTTCAGGGCGCATTTGGCTTGCCTTCCGCTCTGCCCATCCCATTTGGTGGAATCCGATTGGAACGGTGTGGACCGAGTACCTGGTTTCTTTCAACGGCAAGGAATGGACTCGCCCGATCTTCCTGAACCACACGGACAACATTTTGGACAACCGTCCGGCCCTGGTGGCCGTCGCGAGTGGCAAACTGCTGATGGTGAATTCGTCCGACGGCCGGCGAAACCTTAAGCCCTCCGAGGGGAATTCAAATCAATACGGATTTACCCAAAACCCGTTTGCGGACCCGTATGAAAACGATCTTTGGAGTGACGAAATTGATTTGGGGCCGGTGGCGAAGGCCATCTCGGTCATCGCACCGGGCCTTGGCAGCAGGCCGGATCCACCCACGGTTGACGCCGCAAACCTCGCGTCCATTCAGGCCATCCACAATTACCGGGGCGGGGCGGGAGGGGACCTGCGGATTGTGCGCGGCGAGTTCCATCGGCATAGCGAAATTTCGATGGATGGGGGGGGCGACGGCACGCTGCTCGATCAGTGGCGCTACGTCCTGGACGCCGCCGCCATGGATTGGGTCGGCTGCTGTGATCATGATAATGGCGGCGGGCGGGAATATTCCTGGTGGATCACGCAGAAGCTCACTGACGTTTTCTATTCGCCGGGCAAGTTTGTCCCGATGTTTTCCTATGAGCGCAGCGTGGGTTATCCGGAAGGACATCGGAACATCATCTTTGTGCAGCGGGGAATCCGTCCGCTTCCACGCTACAAAACCTCGACAATCGTGAGCGCGCCCAAGGAGGATCAGCCCCCCCACGCTGTCGATACGCAGATGCTCTACGAATATCTGAAGCAGTTCGACGGCATCGTGGCGTCGCACACCAGCGCCACCGTGATGGGCACGGATTGGCGGGACAACGATCCCAATGCCGAACCGGTCGTGGAGATTTACCAAGGCGATCGCCAGAATTACGAAATGCCGGATGCGCCTCGTTCCTCCCGCGAGCTGGACTCCATCGGAGGCTGGCGGCCGAAAGGATTCATCAATCTGGCTTTGGACAAAGGTTACCGGTTGGGTTTCGAGGCGAGCTCGGATCACGTCTCGACCCATCTCAGTTATGCGAATCTCTATGTTAAGGATTTGACCCGCGAGTCGGTTCTGGAGGCACTCAAGAAGCGCCACGTTTACGCCGCCACTGACGACATGCTTGCCGACGTCGAGAGCGGAACCCACATGATGGGCGATGAATTTTCCAGCGCGGATCCGCCCACCCTGAAGATCAAACTACGCGGTACCTCCAAGTTTGCCAAGGTCACGATCATTCGCGACGGCAAGTTTGTGTACTCGACTTCCCCCAACACGCGGGAGGTGGAATTCTCCTGGCGTGATAACCAGCCCAATAAGGACAAGACCAGCTATTACTATGTGCGCGGGGAACAGGATGACGGCGAAATCGTTTGGGTCTCGCCGATGTGGATTAAGTACACGGGCCAGTAAGTTATGAATTATGAATGATGAAATGATTGCGGTCCTCGCCTTGATCATCTTGAGCACAAAGGGGACGAAAGCCATCAGAGGGCAAGTCGTTTCAATTCATAATTGAGAATGCATCATTATGAACGAAGCCCGGAGAGAGCGGATTGTTTATTACGGGTTCGTGGCCGTGGTGGGCGTGCTTCTGCTGCTCAATTTCCTGGGCGTTTTCAAGACCTTCTTCGGAATCGACACCGCCATTCTGATCGCTCTGCTGGCGGGTTACAAAACTTTCTACAACTCTTTTTCGGCCCTCCTGGACAAACGCATTTCCGCGGATCTGGCAATCTGCATCGCGGTGGTTGCCGCCTTGTGCGTGGGTCAGAACCTTGCCGCCGCGGAGGCCATGTTCATTGTGCTGGTCGGCGAGGGCCTGGAATCCTACGCGGCCGGCCGCACCACGGACGCCATTGAGCGCTTCGTTGAGCAGATGCCGCGCACGGCTACGCTGCTCCGCAGCGGCCACGAGGAGATCATTGCGGCGGAATTGCTGGTGCCGGGCGATTTGGTGCTGGTTCGTAGCGGCGAGCGCGTTCCCGCTGACGGCACGGTTGACTCCGGCATTTCCACCGTTGACGAAAGCTCGGTAACGGGTGAGCCGCTGCCTCAGGACAAGGCGCCCGGCGACGAGGTGTTCTCAGGCACGCTCAATGGAAATGCCTTGCTGCGGATTCGCGTCGCGCGCAGCGGGGAGAATACCACGCTGGCGCGGGTCATCGAATTGGTGAAAGAAGCACAGAGGCGGCGCTCGCCCGTGGAACGGCTGGCGGACCGCTTTGCGAAATTCTTTCTCCCCGCGCTCCTCTTGGCGGCGGGGCTCACGTTTTTGTTCACGCGTGACTGGCTGCGCACCGTGGCGGTCCTGATTGTTGCCTGCCCGTGCGCGCTCATCCTGGCTACTCCCACGGCGATGGTGGCAGCGATGGGCGGATTGGCGCGGCGCGGCATCCTGGTGCGCGGCGCCGGCGTGTTGGAGCGTGCGGCCAAGACCAATGTGGTTGTCTTCGACAAAACCGGAACGATCACGGAAGGCCATTTTGCCATCCTGCGAATCCTGCCTCTGGCCGGTTCCGAAAATGAACTGCTGACTCTGGCGGCCATGGCGGAGCGAGCTTCCAGCCACCCGTTGGCCCGCGCGATTGTGGATGAGGCCGCGCACCGCAATTTGCCGGTGCCCGAGCCTGAGGGGGCGGAGATTGTTCCCGGCCGGGGCGCAACGTGTAAGTTGGGTGACCTCGAGATACGCGCCGGCAACGCCGCATTTCTCGCCGAGGCGGGAATCTCCGGGGCCGAACCGCTATTGGAAGAAGCTGATGCGGCAGGCGCCACGGCCATCCTGGTGGCGGAAGGGCAGTGCCTGGTTGGCGCCATCCTTTTGCGCGACCAGATTCGCCGCGGTGTGGCGGAGGCGCTGGCAGGCTTGCGCGAGTTGGGCCTGGAGGATTACATCATCCTGACGGGCGACCGCCAGCGCGCGGCGCAAGTGATGGCGCGGGAGGTTGGGGTCTCACACGTGGAAGCGGATCTGTTGCCCGCGCAAAAGCTCGAGCGCATCCAGGCGCTCAGCGCCGCGGGCCGCCATCCGGCAATGGTGGGTGACGGTTTGAATGACGCCCCGGCGCTGGCCAGCGCCACGGTCGGCATCGCCGTCTCCGGCGCGAGCGACATCACCGCCCAGGCCGCCGACGCGGTCTATCTTCCCCACTCCTTAGAGAAGCTGCCGGAATTTTTCCGTGTCAGCCGCCGCGCGGTGAAGACGGCGTGGCAGAACATCATTCTCTTCGCAGGAATCTTTAACATCGCCGCGGTGGTTCTGGCGGCAGCCGCCATCATCGGCCCGGTGGGCGCGGCCGTTACTCACCAGCTTTCATCTTTCTTGGTCATGATGAATTCTCTGCGGCTGCTCCGCTCACCCTCCAGCGGCGAGTCGAGGTTGCGCCGCGGGTGGTCAAGTGTCCTGGCGCGCTTGCAGGCGCCGCAATGGGCAGCCGTGGTGCGCGAAACCGCCGCCCGTTTTGAATTCGGAGTCCTCCTGGGTTGGTTCATTGCCAACTGGTCGCGCCTGCGCAAGCCGCTGATGTTCGCGGCCTTGGCCCTCTATGTGGGCAGTGGGTTCTATATCCTCAGCCCCGATGAAAGCGGTGTAATTGAAAGATTCGGACGCAAACTGCTGCCTTATCGCGAGCCCGGCCTGCATTACAAACTGCCCTGGCCGGTCGACGCTTTCACCCGCATCAAGGCGCGGCGTGTGCGCGCGGTGGAAATTGGATTTCGGACCGTGGCCAGCACACCCGAAAACGAACCTGCGTCCTACGAATGGAACGTGCAACACAGCACCGGCCGCTTTCAGAAAGTGCCGGAGGAATCCGCCATGCTGACCGGCGATCAGAACATGATCGAGCTTTACGCCACGGTGCATTACGTTCCCGCGCATCCGGACGATTTTCTGTTTCGCCAGTTGGATGGAGACGGCACGGTGCGCGCGACAGCGGAATCGGTGATGCAATCGGTGGTGACCTCGTCGGCGCTCGATGATGTGCTCACCGAGGGGCGGCGCCAGATCGAGGAGCGCGCGCGAAAGGAATTGCAGCGCCGGCTCGATCACTATGGCGCCGGGGTTCAGGTTTTGGAGTTGAAGCTCGAAGACGTGCATCCGGCGCTGGAAGTGGTGGATGCCTTCCGCGAGGTTTCCGACGCTTTCGAAGAGAAAAACCGTCTGATCAACGAAGCGGAAGGCTACCGCAACGAACAGGTGGCCCTGGCGCAGGGAAACGCCCAGGCGGCGCTGGAAAACGCCCGCGCTTACCGCCTCGGACGCAAGACTCGCGCCGAAGGCGACGCCAGCCGCTTCCTGTCAGCGGAGAAAGCTTTTCGCTCGGCGCCGGAAGCCACGCAATCTCGCCTGTATTTGGAAACAATGGAAGAAGTATTGCCCGGGAAGAAGAAATTGATTATCGACACCAGGGCCGGCCGGCGGCAATTGATGCTGTTGCGCGACGGAATTGCCTTGCCCAACGGGCTGCGCCCTCTGCCGGAGTAGGGAAACGATGACTCAACAAAAGAAAATCCTCGCCGCGGCCATTGCCGGTGGTCTGCTCCTTGTTTACCTGACGTTTTACACCACGCGGGAAACGGAGTTCGCCCTCATCACCCAGTTTGGCCGTCCCGTACGGACGGTGATGAACGCCGGCCTGCACATGAAATGGCCATTCCAATCCATCCTGCGGTTTGACCGCCGGCTGCGCATTTACAATCCGCGGCCCACGGAGTTCCTCACCCGCGACAAGAAAAATCTGGTGATTGAAAACTACGTTGCCTGGCGGATTGAAGATCCCGACCGCTTCGTGAAAAGTGTGGGCGACACCGCCTCGGCGGAAATGCGCCTGCACGACATCATCTGGTCCGGCTTGTCAGCCGCGCTCGGCACGCTCGACCTGGAGTCGCTGGTATCCGCGTCTCCAGGCAAGGTGCAGGCTGCCGCCATGCTCGATATGCTGACCACTCACGCCGATCTCACGGCCCTGGAGCAATATGGCATCCACGTGGTGGACGTGCACGTCAAGCGTCTGAACCTTCCGGAACAGAACAAGCAGAGCGTGTTCGCCCGCATGAGGGCGGAGCGCGAGCGCATCGCCATGCAGTACCGCGCGGAAGGCGAGGAGCAGGCGCTGGTGATTCGCGCCAACGCCGACCGCGAGAAAGAGGAGATTCTTTCTGCCGCGTACAAGGACGCCGAAAAGATTCGCGGTGAAGGCGACGCCGCGGCCACGCGCATTTATGGGCAAGCGTATTCCAAGAATCCGCACTTTTATAAGCTGGTGCGGACCCTCGAGTCCTACAAAAAGGTGCTGGACGATAAGACGACAATCATCCTGAATTCGGATTCCGCGCTCCTGAAAGTATTGACGCAGGGCGAGGCAGGGGTGAAATGAGTTCGGTTTTGTTGAGCACTCAACAGGCAGGGCCGAGCGGCGCTCGGCCCTCGGGCGACCGCCGCTCGCCCCTACCGCGCTCGCGTCGTTGGGCGCTGGGGTTGCTGGCGGTGTGGCTGCTTTCGGGAGTCTTTCTTGTGGCGCCCGATCAGCAAGCAGTGGTGACGACGTGGGGAGCGGTGACCTCGCCACGAGTTCTGCCGGGCCTGCACTACGCGGTGCCATGGCCGGTCCAGCAAGTCTACAAGCTCAAAGTTCAGCAGCTTCGCCGCACGGTGATGGGCGGCGATGTGGCGGACATTCCTCTGGGACGCTTGCAGCCTGCCGCCTCCGAGTTCCTGAGCGGAGACCAGAACCTGCTCAACGTGCGGGTGGTGGCCCAGTACTCGGTCAGTGAACCCCGCGACTATCTGTTTCAGGCTGTCGATGTCGACCGGGTGGTGGGCGCGGCAGTGGAGTCGGAACTGGCACGCCGTCTGGCGCACACTGCGGTGGACAACATCATGACCACGGATAAAGTGGCGATTCAGAATGATGTGCTGCTGGCCGCGCAGAAATGTTTGGAGGGTTACCGCATTGGTGTTTCAATTTCCAGCATCAACATCGAAAACGTTGCCGCCCCGCCCGACGCCGCAGAGGCTTTTCGCGATGTGGCGGGGGCGCGCGCCGACGCCATTCGCTTCGTGAATGAGGCGCAGGGATACGCCAACGATCTCTTGCCGCGAGCCCACGGCCAAGCGGCCCAGATGGAGCAGGCCGCCCAGGCCTACAAGGAAGGGAAGGTGAACCGGGCGATGGGTGACGTGGCAAGGTTTGACGCCGTTGCCGCCGAGTACATCAAGGCCCCGGAAGTGACTAGCACCCGCGTCTACGTGGAAGCCATGGAGCAAATTCTTCCCCAGTTGCGCAAGCTGATTGTTGATTCGAGCGGCAATCTCGATCTTTCGATCATCGGAAAAGATGATAGTCCCGGAACTCCCTCGAAATGACCCGTCGAATTGACCCAAAGACCGTCCTCACCGTGGCGGTGCTGCTGGGTGTCTTGGCGGTCGCCCTGCTGCGCTCGAACCACTGGCGGTTACCGTCTTCGTGGAATGAGGGTTGGAGGGCCATCACGGCAAAGCGCGCTCTTGCCCAGCCTGAGGACGGAATCTACGCCATGTTCGACGCCGCGCGCGCCGGCGACACGCCAGCTTACCTCGACTGCTTTTCCGGCCCGCTCCGCGAGCAGTTGGCCGCGACTGCCAAGGAAGACGCCAAATTCAAAGAGTATCTGACCAGCCAGAATTCCGCCGTGCAGGGCATGGCCGTCACGGTAACCGACCGCCCCAATGCCGATGAGGCCCGGGTGCGAATGGAGTACGTTTACAGCGACCACAACGAAGTGCAGAACGTCCACCTGCAAAGGGAGGGCGCGCGCTGGAAGATCATCAGCATTGACGGCGCCCAGCCTGTCCAGCCCCTCGTACCCTATGGGAGCAAGGCGACGGATTAATCGCGGATCCTGCTATTGGTGAATCCCGGCGTTGTGCGCCGCCGCGAGCGCTGACGGGACTCCCAATATCAGGGGAATTAGTCTCTCGGCCTTGTGATGGCCGGTTCGGTGCATCATGTACGCAATTCCCAATCCCGCGCCGGCGCCAGCAACCTTGAGGTAAATCAGTGTCCCCTGAGACCGCGAAAGGGGATTCAACTCGCGAGTCCCTGGAACCTGAAGAGCGCGATGGGTGGAAGCCATGTCAGCCGCCATGATGAGGGCGTTGAGGGACTGCAAGCCAATGTTCTTGGCATCGAGAAATCGGTGCACCGGAGCAGGGCTCTCCACGACCATGGGGTTTGCCCCAGCCGTGGCGGACGATGGGATCAAGCAGAGCCCCATCGTCAGAACCAGAATGAAAGCTCGTCGGTTAGACATCATCACGTCCTCCCTCCATAACCCTTCCTGGTGGGCGCACCATGTTCTTGAGCACAATCCCTATATCGGCGGATGCCCTTGATACTTAATTTTCGGAGAGGGGGGTAATAGGTTCCAGCCCCCGATTCGCCGATAAGAGGAGGCTTGTCCAGGCTGACCTGCGACGCAGTGTCGGCGCGGCCCGCAAACAGGGGCGGCGGGAGTTGGGGGGAATTG
>Ga0209039_10000551_pt1 | contig 36214 bp, 21 predicted proteins | sample BogFormECP12_OM1_FD_188238 | JGI IMG/M metagenome (GOLD analysis project Ga0209039, IMG submission 188238) | Bog forest soil microbial communities from Calvert Island, British Columbia, Canada - ECP12_OM1 (SPAdes) (version 2) | ecosystem: Environmental > Aquatic > Freshwater > Wetlands > Bog ...
CATATTGCCCTCAACCTCCTGAAACAGGAGAAAACCGCCAAGGTCGGGATTCATGCCAAGCAGCTCCGTGCCGCCCTCGACCAGGAGTATCTCCTCAAGATCCTGGCCGCAGCCAATTAGATGCGATTGCCCTGCCGTCGGGGGGAGCATGTCAGCCAATTGGCGCGATAATAGATATTAATTCGACATTTGTCCGCGTTGCCCTGCACTTCCAAGGAGTCCAGGATGTCCAAAGAACCTACGATCCTCGCAGTCGACCTCGGTACCTCCGGCGTGAAAGTAGCTCTGATCACCATCAAAGGCAGGGTGCTCGGCTGGGAATCCGAACCGGTCCGGCTCTACCTGACCCCGGATGGCGGTGCAGAACAATCCCCGGACGATTGGTGGACGGCCTTCCTGCTCGCCGCAAAACGGTTGCTGGGCCTGGGTTTGGTCGAAGGGTCCGATGTGCGGGCGGTGTGCTGTTCCACCCAGGGAGAGGGGACCATTCCGGTCGACAAGGACGGGCACGCCCTGATGAACTGCATCCTTTGGATGGACATGCGCGGCGCACCCTTTCTGAAGAAAGAATTCGAAGGTTTGATCAACATCACCGGCGCGGGGCTGGGCAACACCCTGCGCTGGATTCGCCTGACCGGAGGGATGCCATCGATGAGCGGCAAGGACCCGGCCGCCCACATGCTGCTGGTCCGGGAACAATTCCCAGATATTTATGCCCGCACGTATAAATTCCTGAACGTGCTGGATTACCTGAACCTGCGCCTGACCGGACGGTTCGCGGCCACCTTCGACTCGATCCTGACTTCCTGGGTAACCGACAACCGGAACCCGGATGCGATCCGCTACTCATCCGATTTGGTGAGAGCCTGCGGCGTGGATGCCGACAAGCTGCCCGAGATCGTCCCGTGCACGGCCGTGCTCGGTGTCCTCCAGGCGGACGTAGCCGAGGCCCTCGGCCTTCCGCCCGGCGTGCAGGTGGTCGCCGGGGCGATCGACAACACCGCAGCTGCTATCGGTGCGGGGGCGATCGAGGATTTCCTCCCGCATCTTTATATCGGTACCTCCTCCTGGATCGCAGCACACGTGCCATTCAAAAAAACGGATATTGCCTCCAGCCTGGCTTCAGTCCCTTGCGCCGTGCCGGGGCGCTACCTGCTGACGGCCCTGCAAGCCACGGCCGGTGGTAACCTGACCTACCTGCGTGACAACATCCTCTATCACCAGGATGAGCTGCTCCCTCAAGCCGACCTGCCGGATTTTTTCAAGGTTCTGGACAGGATCGCCGGGCGGATCCCCGCAGGCAGTCATGGGGTATTCTACACTCCCTGGATCTGGGGCGAACGGGCTCCGGTGGAAGATCGCAAACTGCGCGCGGGATTGTTCAACCTGTCCCTCAATAACACCCGCGAAGATATCATCCGGGCCTTCCTGGAAGGGATCGCTTTCAACACCCGCTGGCTGCTCGGGCCGGTCGAGAAATTCCTGGGCCGCAAGGTTCCCGCCATCCATATCGTCGGGGGCGGGGCCCAGTCTGCCATCTGGTGCCAGGTCTTTGCCGACGTGTTGGACTTGCAGATCAAACAGGTCGAGGATCCGATCTACGCCAACGCCCGCGGGGCAGCCTGGATCGGGGCGGTCGGCCTGGGTGAAATCACTTTCAGCGACGTGTCCAGTCTGGTGCAGTTTCAACAGATTTACCAGCCGGATGAGCAGAACCGGGCTTTATACGACGAATGCTTCGCCGTGTTCACCCAGATCTACAAGCAAATGAAAGGGATTTATCACCGCCTGAACGTGTCCTAGGATCGCAGCCCATGCTATGGAGCAGGCATCTTCTTGGGATCCATTAAACCTTTGATTCAAGGGATTCAAATCACTCGAAAGTGCATGTAAAAGCTGGTCTGCCGTAAAGGACAGACCAGCTTTATTAAGAAGGAAGGACTGGTTATTTGTTCCTTCACTGTAATCAATATTCCTCAAGGCCGAGGAATATTGATTCTACGGAATTTTATAAGATGTAAGGTCGACCTTCCGCAGCCCTACGCTGGCCGGGTCGGCGGACCTGACCCGGCCAGCGTTGCCTGCCTGCCACCGATTGGCCTGGTTCATATACCAGTTTGCGGCTCCCGGCTTGCTGGGCAGTACGATCAGGCGCAGCCCCGTCTGGAGTGATGTCTCGCGGACCGCCTGCAGGTGCAGGGTGCAGATCCATATCCTGTGTGCCGACGGCATCATGGCGTGATTACAAGTTGAGAAAGCATTCTCTACGGTCGTCGCTCAGGTTGACTTGAATGCTATTGGATTTTTTCTGTCGGCGTCGCATTCGGATTCGGGGTCGGACCTGGCCCGCTAGAATGACCCGGTGGAGGGGTGGGGGTGGCCGGCACCGGACAGATGTCCGGTTCGTTCCCGGTCGGCGTGAACCCGACTGCCCATCGGCAGGTATTGACCACTTCGTACAGGGCCTTGAGGGGATAATACTGTTTCTGCTCCACCAGGGGGGAACCCGCCTGCGCCTGGGTGAAGTGGTCATTATAATCAAACCAGGCCGGATGGAGCATGCTCGGATCCATCGCCCAGGCACCCCACAGGAACGGATTGCTACTATTGAACAGGGACCGTTTGAAGGCAATCTGAACGCTCTTTGGATCATGAGGGGAGATGCGCGCCCAGGCCAGATCTGAGTCAGTCCCCTGGCCCTGGTCGAACAGGACCGTCTCATAACCGTCTCCCGTTTGAGGCGGTGGGTCCGACTGGATCGGGTGAATACCGCCGACGTCCTGATCTTTGTCCTGCCAGACTCGCACACCATCTGTCGACCAGCTGGCTTTGGGTGCGGCAGCCATGATCAGGTAGTCCCCACGCCCGTCGCGATTCACGTCCAACTCCAGGCCGTAATCACCCGGCAGGCCTCCCTGCGCGGATTGACCGACCAGGGTGATCGTCACATAGAACCAGGTCGCGTCGCGGTTCACACCCGCGTGCGTGATATCCAGTTCCGGGAAATACGTGTTCATGCTCTGGTCGAATGGGCGCTCGAAGAGGTTGAAGGCGTAGTTTTCACCGCCCGCGGCGCGATGCTGGGCAGCCAGGGCCGACGAGTTAATATGCTGGATCTGGCTTTCGAACGCGGCGGGCGGGTTGCCCGGCGTGACCAGATGAGTCACCGGCACGAAAGTTGAAGTGGCGTTGGAGATGGGCATGCCGGTGCTGGTGGGATTATTCTGGGGGGCCGGGGAGGTTGGGGCCGCCTGGGTCGACATGCTGCAGGCTGCCGTGGCGGCCAGCAAAAACAGGCTCAACCCGATAGACAATTTCATTACCATTCTTCCCATCACAGTTACCTCCATAAAATTTCTATAAAAGACCATGGATACACCCTGGGATCAGACTTCCAGGATGACTGCCTCCCGGCCAAACTGGGATTCAGTGAAAAAGGAGGATCAGACCTTTTAAAACTTGGCACCCAAGAATTCTCCAGTTCGGGTAGTCAAACAGAGTAATAATATCATAATATTGGCCTAATTTATCACTAATTATTAAAATAGATCAGGTCGTATCAGCCTCGCAGGAGGAGAGTGTTGTCTTGCAGGCCAGACAGTGATTTGAATGAACGATGCTGGGGTGGGTCAGTGAACTGACGCCAATCGCAGGGTTATCGCTGGAGTGTTTAATGAGGATCTTGGGGGAGGCCGTTTAATCCCGCCATCTGCCGGTCGCCTCGCGCCGTTACGGGTCCATCGGCGATAGGTGCAACTTTCCGTTCGTGTTTAATAATCATTCAACACGGAATGGGTACGGAATCGTCCTGTGGGTAGATGAACCGGCTAGCGTCGAAGAGCTGATCGGATCCGATCTGGGGTAAAAGGGATCTGGCGGATTCGGACCCCGGTGGCATCAAAGATGGCGTTGGCAACCGCAGCTGCGGTCGTGACCGATGAAGGTTCTCCCGCTCCGAAGGCCGGCTGGTCCGGATGGTTGATCAGGACGATATCTACATCCGGAACTTCCGAAAAAGTGAGAATGGGGTAGGTATCCCAATCCCGGCTCGTCACCCGCCATTCGTCGAATTTGACCTCTTCCTTGATTGCCCGGCTGAGGGATTGGATCACATTTCCTTCGATCTGGTTCCTTAATCCGTCGGGATTGATGATCAAACCGCAGTCATGAGCAACGAATATGTGACTGACGCGAACGACGCCATTGGATTTGTTCACCTGGACATAGGCGATGCAGGCGACGATCGCCTGATCATTCTCGTAGCGGGCAAAAGCAACGCCTCGCCCTTCCACGAGGTCGCCATCCTTCGCCTGTGGGGAGGGGCGGGTCTTCCAATTTGCTCTTTGCGCCGCAGCTTTCAGGGCTTGCTGGGCGCGCGGATCAACCAGGTAACGCAAGCGGTAATCAACGGCATCCACCTGCGTGGCGGCAGCGAGCTCATCCATGAAAGATTCGTTGGCAAATGTATTTTCAGCACCCCCCAGACTGCGAAAAGAAGAAGCCCGCAGCGGCGAATCGGAGAGATAGTGGACCGTGACGCGTTGGACTGGGAAGGAATAGTTCGTCGGCGCGTTGCGTTCGGCGCCAAATGAAAATCTGCCCTGAGGGGCAGGCTGTCCGGACAGAAGCTGCGCCGCCACCAGTTGACCTGCGAAGCGCGCCCGGGCGACATGTGAAGGCGACCAAACATGATAGTCCCAGGCCAGGACATCGCCTTGATCACTCAATCCGGCCGCGACTTCCATCACCATGGCGGGGGCTTTCGGTTCCCAGATAAATTCGTCCTCGCGTGACCATTGGACGCGTACCGGCTGGCCGACCGCCTTCGAAAGCAGGACCGCATCCGCAGCGACATCGTCGGATCCGTTCTGACCGTAGCTGCCTGCACCTTCCACGTGAATCACATGGATGTTTTCCGCGGGGATTTCAAGCAATTGCGCCAGGGCGCCACCCAGTGGATAGGGACCTGCCGTGCTTGCCCAGACCGTGGCCTGGTCCGCCTGCACATCGGCGACGGCACACGATGGGCCGATCGAGGCATGCGCATGATATGGCTGGAAATAGGTTGCCTGCAGGCGACGGGGAGCGTGCTTGAGGACAGCTTCGACTTTGCCCTCATCGATCAAAACACTATCGTCGGTGGGCTGGGAGCGGAGATAGGAGTAGAGATCCTCCATCCGCGGCAGCGTCGGCGACTCCTGCCATTCCACCTTAAGTTGTTTGGCAGCCTGAATGGCCTGTTCTTCGCGCTCCGCAACCACGCCGATAAAATTGCCTTGCCGAACCACCTTGACCAGCCCGACGAGTCCCTTGACCGAATGGTCATCCAGGGAAACGAGTTTTGCCCCAACGCTGGGCGGTCGCACCACGCGGCCATGCAACATACCCGGTACGCGCAAATCCTGAATGAAGCTGGCTTGTCCACTGACCTTGCGAGGAATGTCTTCCCGCGGCGTCGGGCTTCCGACGATCCGGTATGCCTCCGGGGGCTTCAAGGGTGCCCGGTTGGTAACTTCATGGTTGAACAACCTGCCGCCCATCAGTTCGGAATAGGTGATCCTCCGCTCCGGATGGAGGCTGACCAGGACAACGCCGTCCTGGATGATTAGTTCGCCCGGCTGTGCATCCAGCTTTTCAGAAGCCAGCTCCAACAGGATTTTTCTCGCTTCCGCAGCCGCCTGCCGGAGAGCGGAGCCGCTGGAGCTGATCGTCATGCTGCCGGCCGTGTAGCCCTCGTCCGGCGTTCGAGCCGTATCGCCCATGACCATTTTGACGCGCTCGAGAGGCACTTCGAGCTCCTCCGCTACGATCTGTGCCAGGGCGGTGCGTACGCCGGTTCCCAATTCGACTTTGCCGCTGAACGCCGTTACGGTTCCATCCGGTTCAATGGCCAGCCAATCGTCCAGATTCGTGGATAGTTCCCCCCAGACGGCCTCCCTCCGGCCGGAGCCAGGACGTCCTGCCCCTTTTCCTCCTGAAGGTTTATTTTGCCAGCCCGCCATCAGCTCTTCCCTTCTGCCATGAGTTGCTCGGCCCGTTTCACGGCACGCATGATGCGTAAATGCGCCCCGCAACGGCAAAGGTTCTCGTCCAGGGCGGAGCGGATCTGTGCGTTGCTGGGATGCGGATTCTTCCACAACAAGGCTGCTGCGGTCATGATCATCCCGTTGATGCAGTAGCCGCACTGCATGGCCTGTTCGTCGATGAACGCCCTCTGAACCGGGTAGAGTTCCCCGTCTTCGATCAGTCCTTCCAGGGTCGTGATGGGGGAGCGGCCGATTTCCGAAACCGGCAAATGACAGGACCTCACCGGCTTCATCCCCACCAGCACGGTGCAGGCCCCGCAGCTTTCCCCGCCACAGCCAAATTGGGGGCCGTATAAGCCCAGCTCATTTCGTAACACATAAAGGAGCGGCGTGTCAGGCTCGGCCTGGACGACATGGGGCTTCCCATTAACGGTTATGATCAATTCGTCGGACATCGGTCCATCCTCCAGACCAGGCATCTTGTTCCCGATCGCCTGCATTTTGGGAATCCGGAATGCAATTGATTATGATCCATCGAATCGCCTTTCAAACACCGGTTTGATGATCATCGGCCGGGAATTTGAATTTTGCCGGTCAACGCATCGATTTGAAGATCCATCCAGATATTTCGGATCAGAAGGAATTCAATCCAATCCTTAGGGTTACTGTCCTAGTATAGGACAAATCCTCGGCCTCGGCAACGACGAATCAGCGCGCCTGCCTGGATCGTTTCATGAAAAGGTGACGTGTTTTCTCTCCAAAATCAATTCAATCAGAAATACCGAAGCGGGATGCGCCGATCAACTTTTCCTCAGCATTCCTGATGTGAGTCGCGGAGACCCCGCGCGGGATTGCGAACGGGGTGAGGAAAAGGGTTCCCTTCTGGATGCAGGCTTTCCACGAATGGCAGCTTGCGGTCGGGCCTCTGGTTGGCCAACCTGGAGGTGCGGGCCGGCAATGTTCCTGGTGGTTTGATCTCATCCTGGAACCCATCGATTTCCCTTGACAAAAATGGTTCGGATACTTATAGTTAGGAGGCAAATTATTTGTCCCAGAAGAATCGGAGAGGTTTTAGATGAAAACCACCCATTTACAAGTGGCGGCCGGCGAGTTGCGTTCATTGGCCGGAAGGATCCTCAAGGAAGCCAGGCAGGATACCGAACGGCGGCTGATTGCCAGCAAAGCAGGCATCAGCGTCCTGCAGTACGGGATCCTCTCTATCCTGAAGGATAAGAACTTCACCCTGAGTGAATTAAGCGGCCGGATGGGGCGCGAACCCGCCACCCTCCTGCCCGCCGTGGATACCCTGGAAAACAACGGCATGCTCCTGCGCGGCCAGGATCCAAAGGACCGCCGCCGCACCCCGCTCACGATCACCGGGCAGGGTATGGCATTGCTGCAGCGGGTGCCGCAGGTGGGGGAGAATGACCTGCTCCTGCAGGCTTTGAAACGATTGGGCGATCAGAAAGTCGACCAATTGATATCCCTGCTGCGCCAGGTCTCCCCGGAGGCAGCGCCGGACAAGAACCAAATCGACCTGCAGGATCATTCCAGGATCCGGAAAACCAGGCCAGCCGAGCTGATCGTTCAAGCCAATCCCCGGAGGTAATCAATGTCGTCGATGAAAGCCATTCAGGTCGCTGCACCCGGAGCGGAATTTGAGCTCGTTCGGAAAGAAATACCCGAACCCAGAGAAACCGAAGTCCGCATCCGGGTGGAAGCCTGCGGGATCTGCCATGGGGATGCGGTAGTGAAAGATGGACATTATCCCGGCATCAGCTATCCCAGGGTTCCCGGTCATGAGGTAGTCGGAAAAATAGATAAACTGGGTGCCAGGGTTACTGGTTGGGAGACCGGCCAGCGGGTGGGGGTCGGTTGGTATGGTGGGCCGTGCCTCGAATGTGACGCCTGTAAACGAGGCGATCTTTCGAACTGCGAAAGTTTTTTGACCACCGGGATATCCTTTGACGGCGGTTATGCCGAGTATATGACCGCACCCATGCAGGGACTCGCTGCCATACCGGAGGAGCTGGTCCCGGTTGAAGCCGCCCCGCTGTTGTGCGCCGGCCGGACCACTTTCACGGCTTTGCGCAATAGTGGAGCGCAGGCCGGAGACCTGGTGGCAGTCCAGGGCCTGGGCGGTCTGGGGCATCTGGCGATCCAGTTTGCCCGGAAATTCGGTTACCGCACGGTCGCCATATCACGCGGCAAGGAAAAAGAAGCGTTGGCCAACCGGTTGGGCGCGCATACCTATATTGATGCCGAATCCATGGATGCAGCAGCCGAGCTTAAGAAACTCGGCGGGGCGCGCGTCATCCTGGCCACCGCTCCTAGCAGCAAAGCGATTTCCGGGGTGATCAACGGCCTGAGCCAGGACGGACAGGTGATCATTGTGGCCTGGTCCAATGAGCCGATGCAAATTTCACCCTGGCAGCTGCTGGGGGGAAGACGCTCGGTGAAAGGCTGGACCGCCCGCCCCGCCAGGAATTCCTCTGAGGACACGCTCAAATTCAGCGTGATAGCCGGCATTGTGCCGATGGTCGAGGTTTTTCCGCTGGAGCAAGCCTCTCTGGCTTTTGAAAAAATGATGTCGTCGAAAGTACATTTCCGATCGGTTTTAAAGATGGACGGGAACCTTTGAATGGTTCCCGAGGCAGGAATTCAAATTTTTCCACGCAAGTAAGGAGTCTGCCATGCAGGACATCTTAAAGATCATCCAGGGAAGGCATTCCGTCCGGATGCCCTTCGATCCGGAGCGCCCGATTGCCAGACTAGATCTCGAGAAAATCCTGGAAGCAGGCCGCTGGGCGCCCACTGCTCACAATATGCAAAACTTTGAGATCGTCATCGTCGACGATAAAAAGATTCTGGAAGAGATCGCGGCCATCAAAAGCGGAATCTCTGAGGTCTTCATCCAAGAAAACTACCAGCAGCTCTCCTTTTCAGAAGAAGAGCTGCGTCATAAAAAAGTCGGGGTGCTGGCGACCATGTTCCCGCCTTCCTGGAGGACACCGGGAGTTAAACCGGTTATGGAAGACGGCCGATCGCGGCCTTTTCCGGTCTGCCCCACCTTGTTGATTGTGCTTTATGACCCCAGCAAAAGAGCGCCGGCTTCGGAGGGGGATTTTCTGGGCATCATCAGCTTGGGCTGCATGATGGAAAACCTGTGGCTAATGGCCAATTCATTAGGCATCGATTTCCAGATCATCAGCGCCCTGGCCAGTGGACCGGTTGAAAAAGAGGTCAGGAGCATCCTGGCGGTCCCGCAGCATCTGAAAATTGCCTTCACCGTCCGCCTGGGCTACTCAGCCTCAACCCCTTCGGGCTATTTGAGGGTGCGTCGGGATATAGAAGATTTCAGCCACCATAACCAATTCGGACATAAGGGGATCGATTAAGGAAGGGCATTCGTTCCACAACCTCAGACCTCCCCTTACCGGGCAGTTCGGCCCACGGTTCGAGGGGCAGCCACGAACCAGTTCCAGCCCGGTGGGAGCCGGTCAGGGTCCGATAGACCGAGACCGTGGGGTCATGGTGTAGTAGAATTAGCAGTTATAAAAGGAAAAAAACATGGATATCCAGACAGTTGGAAATATGGCTTGGCGGGGAAAAAAGGACCGCAATGCAATTCTTATCCGAAGCTTGCTGTTGATTGGAATGGGCCTGGCGAGCGCATTGGCCGCCTGCTCTCCGGTCAAGCCTGCAGCCCCGACCCAGACCTCTGCACCGGTGGTCATCCCCGTAGCTGCAGACACACCCACCCCCGTCCCCACGGCCACGCAAACTGCCGTCCCGGCGACGGCCGCCCCGTCCCTAACCGCCACACCTCCGCTTTCGTCGGTTGCCATGCAGGCCTTGAAGGATGCCTTCAACTGCCTCACGAACAATTTGATTTACGCTTCCAACATCAATCTGGTTAATTATTGCCCGGGATACTGGACCAGTTCGACTTCGAACATGTATACCCTGGATGGAACCGTGATCCGGAAACAGCTGGTGCCGAACCTGTCTCCGCTGAGCAACATCCGCTGGAAGTACACCAGCCTGACCGATGTGCAGAAGGATGAGAACCTCTCCACGACCGTGAATACTGTTTATACTGCCCTTCTGTCCACAACCCTGTCCGCGGATGTCCATCTGAATTGTCCCTCCGGCACCCCGGCCCCGTTCCAGACCACGGCGAGCATTCCGATCAAAGGCGTGGCGCGGATATCCATTTACAACTATCTGAACCAGGCTCAGGAAACGATCCAAATCGAGTCCTGGACCATCCAGGGCAACCCCCTTCAGGATTACTGCGCCACGCTCCATTGATCGTTCCGGAATCCATCATTCGGGAAGTGTCCTCGGCGTTCACCCAGCCCACCTGAGAAGGGTCGAATCTAAAACTTCACCCGGACGAGAATCCTCGTCCGGGTGAAGTTTTATTTGGTCCGACCGTGGGCATATTTCCGACGCAGGCTGCCGGAGGAGACGGGCGGCCGGGCAGGCCGCCGGGAGAAAGCGGCATGTGGAGCCGGTTTGCGCTGTGCCTGCGGGCGGGACGGGGCGGGCAGGATCGGAGCCGGGGCGGAGTAATCAAATCCCTCCAAGGTCTGGCGGGGCAGGGGGTTCCCGATGATCTTCTCCAGCGCCCGGATCATGTCCTTATCGTCCGGCGTGACCAGGGTGAAGGCATCCCCGCTCCGTTCGGCGCGGCCGGTGCGCCCAATGCGGTGGATGTAATCGTCGGCCGTGGCGGGCATGTCGAAGTTGATCACATGCGAGATGCCTTCCACATCCAGGCCGCGGGCGGCAATGTCGGTAGCCACCATGACCTGGTAATGGCCGCTCCTGAAGCCGGTCATCGCCGACTGGCGCTGTCCCTGAGAGCGATCGCTGTGCAGGCTGGTGGCACGAAAACCGGCCTTCCCGATCTGTTTAGAGAGTTTCTCGGCGCGGTGCTTCGTGCGGGTGAAGACCAGCACAGAGCCGGTGGCGGTGCGCTTGAGGAGTTCAAGGAGCAAGGGGGTCTTCAGGTGCGGCGGGACGGAGTAAAGGGCATGCGCCACGGTGTGCGCCGGGCGGCTCTGGCCGATGGCGATCCGCTTCGGGCTGCGCAAGGTTTTTGCGGCGAGCTGCTCGATCTCGGGTGGGAACGTGGCCGAAAAAAGCATGGTCTGACGTTTGGCTGGGACCAGCTGTAGGATGCGTTTGATGTCCGGCAGGAAGCCCATATCCAGCATGCGGTCCGCCTCGTCCAGGACCAGGATCTCGATCGTCTCCAGCCGGGCATAGCCCTGGCGGACGTGGTCGAGCAGGCGGCCGGGGCAGGCGACCAGGATCTCGGTGCCCTCCCGCAGAGCGCGCACCTGCGGCGCGGCGCCCACGCCCCCGTAGAGGGTGGCGCTGCGCAGCCCGGTTCCGGTCGCCAGGTCGCGAACCGCTTCGTGGATCTGTTCGGCCAGCTCGCGCGTGGGGGTGATGATCAGGACACGGGCACGGCGGCGGGGGCCGGTCAGAAGTTTGTTCAGGATGGGCAAGACGAAGGCGGCCGTCTTGCCGGTGCCGGTCTGGGCGGTGCCAATCAGGTCCTCACCGGCCATGGCGGCGGGTATGGCTTTCAATTGAACTGGCGTCGGCGTCGTGTAGCCGAGCCGGCGGACCCCGGCCAACAGGCGTGGATCCAGGTTGAACTGGTCAAAACTCACAATGTTCCTCTTCTTCAGAAGTGCGGGTGTTGGGGGATCGAGCGGAGCTCAAAACGTACAACAGCAGCGACTGCTGAACTAAATCGATTAAGTGAACCTAGGGTAACCCAGGACGGCCAGACTGTCAAGGTGTTGAAAAGTCCGGGATGGGCTGCCCCATACGAGTTATCGGTTCAATCAGTATCAGAACACACCACGCTGGGCTCCCTGTGCAGGAATCGCCTTGTTGAGGATTCTTATAAAAAAAGGGTGCGCCTAACTAAGCACACCGATTGTATGTGTGCGGGGATGGGATTCGCGATCAAGACTCGTCTGGATCGGGGTCCGTGGAAGCATGTTCCCGGCGACGCATAAAAGCGCCGTAGCGGCAGGATTACCCCTTCTGCCGCTTGCGTTTCAGCTGCTCTTCCAGTTCGATTTGCTCCTGCTGGCGCTGTTTGCGTTTCTGTTCCTGCTGTTGCTCCAATTGCTGCTGCTCCACCTGGCGCTTTTTGCGCTCCTGTTCCTGCTGTTGTTCCAGCTGTTGACGCTGGTCATGTTGCGGCTTTCGTTCCTGAACCTGCTCCTGCTCCAGGTTTTTTTGTTCCTGTTGGCGTTGGATTCGCTCCTGTTCCTGGTCATCCTGTTGTGTTTTTTGGCCTTGGCTCATTCTATTTTCCTTCTTGAAATTAAATCCGGTCCGAATCATTATCGGGTTGATGGTTTCAAGATCCCCTTCATTTTACCCCGGGACCTGGGTTTGCCCCGACCGAGATTCATCTTATTCCTGACCTTTGGGGGGACCTGCAGGTCCCATGATCACGCGAACCTCATGTTGGCGCCCGTCATCGGTCAGGGGAATCCGGTTGTCAGGCAAGGAGAGGCCGTTGAGCATGATCTGCCGGATGCCACGATTCACCCCGTCGGGGTTCTCGACGCGAACGTGGTAGGCTGTTCTGCGGAACCGGTAGGTGAGCTGGAAGCCGGGCCAATTCCCGGGAATACACGGGGCGACCTTTAATGTATCTCCCTGCCGGGTGAAGCCCAGAATGGCTTCAATGCCGAGACGATACATCCAAGCCGCGGAGCCGGTATACCCTGTCCAGCCGCCGGTACCGGTGTGTGGGGGTTCGCTGTAGATGTCGGCGGCGATTCCAAATGGCTCTACCCCGTAGCGTGCCGCTTTTTCAGGGCTGTCGGCATGATAAACGGGGTTCATCAGGCGGAATAGCCCTGCGGCACGATCCCCCTGACCGAGCGTGGCGAATGCCCAGGCAGTCCAGATGGCGGCATGGGTGTACTGACCGCCGTTTTCACGTACTCCGGGGGCGTAGCCCTTGATGTAGCCCGGGTCGTGGAGAGTTTTATCAAAGGGCGGCGTGAGCAGCAGGCTCAGCTGGTCGGCCTCCCGGACCAGGAGTCGGCCAGCGGATTCCATGGCCTGGGTCGCCCGCACCGGATCGGCAGCTTGCGATAGGACCGCCCAGGACTGGGCAATGGAATCGATCCGGCATTCGTCGCTCTCGCGCGAGCCTAGCCTCGTGCCATCGTCATAGAAAGCCCGCAGGTACCACTCCCCATCCCAGGCGTGCATATCCAGGGCGCGCGTCAGGCGGGCGGCCTCTTTTCGATACGGCTCGGGGTCCTCTTTCATCTGCACGCAAAGCGTGGCGAAACGCATCAGGGTGGCATGCAGGAACCAGCCCAGCCAGACGCTCTCGCCGCGCCCTTCCGCACCCACCCGGTTCATTCCATCGTTCCAATCGCCCGAGCCCATCAGCGGTAAGCCGTGTGGACCAGCGGTCATACCCCGCTCCAAAGATCGGCGGCAGTGTTCATAGAGCGAATAGGATGCGGTTGTCGATTCGTATTCGCCGTATCGTTCGGTTTCCTCCGCCCGGAGCGGTTCCGCTTTTAGAAAAGGAATCATCTCGTCCAGGATGGAGCTGTCCCCGCTGACGGCGACATACTCCGCGGTGACGAAGGGCAGCCAGAGCATGTCATCCGAGAAGCGCGTGCGTACTCCCCGCCCGGAAGGAGGGTGCCACCAGTGCAGAACATCGCCTGCCTCGAATTGGCGGCGGGCAGCGTTAAGGATTTGTTCGCGTGCCAGCGCCGGCCTCGCGTTCAGTACGGCCAAGATATCCTGGAGTTGGTCACGGAACCCGAACGCCCCGCTGGACTGATAGAGGGCGGTCCGCCCCCACAGGCGGCAGCCGATGGTCTGATAGAGCAGCCAGCGATTGAGCATCAAATCCATGCCCGGGTCTGGGGTCTGGACGATGATTCCGGTCAGGAGGTCCTCCCAGGATTGCTGGACGGATTGCCAGGCCAACTCGACTTGTCCCTGGACCTGGTATTTGTCGATGAGTGCCAAGCTCTCTTCCCGGTTGGTTCCCTCGCCGATCAGGAAATAGACTTCCTCCGCCTGGCCGGGGGCGAGATCGACATGCAGCTGGATTGCGGCGCAGGGATCCAGTCCAGGGCGCACCGTACTCCCCAGTCCAATCCGGTTGAGGGCAGCCGGCAGGGTCAGACCGCCCATGCGGCCCAGAAACTCGCTGCGGTCCGTGGTCAGGCCGTGGGGCTTTTTGTTGGCAGCCAGGAAAGCCAGCCGCTCGCCGAATTCGGTGTTGTAACGGTTCCGTGCCAGCAGGGCGTGCCGGGAGGGGTCGAACTCCGGCACGATGTAGGCCTGGCTGGCATCCCGGGACGTGCCGAGCACCCATTCGGCGTAGAACGTCACGGTGACGCGCCGCGGGCGCTTCCACAGGTTTTCGAGCCGCAGATGGACAATTTTGACCGGCGCCTCGGCGGCGGCGAACAGGCGCAGGTGCTGATTTAGGCCGTGGCTCTGGCTCTCGAAGGTCGAATAGCCGGCCCCGTGACGGATCATCGTACGGGCGTTCTCCGCGCCCGCCGGTAGCGGTGTGGGAGACCAGACCAGACCCGTTTCTTCGTCCCGGAGGTAAATTGCCTCCCCGGGGAGGTCCGTCAGCGGATCATTCCGCCAGGGGGTCAGCCGGTTCTCGCTGCTGTTCCCGGCCCAGGTGCAGCCTGATCCCGCTTCGGACACGAGGAAGCCAAACTGCGGATTGGCGATCACGTTCACCCATGGCCGAGGTGTATTCTGACCGGGTTGGAGAAAGATGACATACTCCCTTCCGTCCGGGCTGAAGCCTCCCAGGCCGTTGTCCATTTGCAGGTCGGCCGGACGGGCCAGAGGAGGTGTCGGTTCGGGATCCTGGGAAAGGGCCAACGCCGGTGTGAATGGCGGGAGTCGGATGGGAGGGGTGGTCAGATGCCGGGCATGTTCAGCCAGAGTCCCATTTTGAGGATCCAGAATAACGCCGGCAACCGCCTCCAGCAGAATCCGGTCGTCTTTCGATATCTGATCGCCGCGCAACAGGAAGATGCCGTCGCGCTGGTTCAACCATGCATCCGCACCCATGAGGGCCATCCGCCGCTGGATTTGATTTTGTAAATCCAGCGAATAACCGGTATCCTGCTCGTTCAGGATGATCAGGTTAACCTTGACCCGCCGGTTGCGCCAATAGGTATAGGCCTGCAGGGCTTCAAGTAATAACGGGCTGTCACCTTCGCGAACACGCAAAAGCAGGACCGGATAATCTCCGGAGATGCCATGGGCCCATAAGCCGGACTGCCCCTTCATGTTTTTTGCCAGCGCTTCAGGGGCCGCCCGCAGGGATTCGGAAGGATAGAGCATTGCGGACAGGAGCAATTGAATGTGCTCCACCGCCGCGGTATCCAGCCCAAGGTCGACCAGCTCCTTTTCGCTATGAGCGCGCGCTTCGTCGAAGGCCCGGTTGATGACCGATGCGGATTGGTAACGGGCCACCAACTCCAGTGCTTCCGTGCGGCTGGCAGCCGCCAGAGTGATGAACGTGACCTGGGTACTGGTGTGCGCTTTTAGATCGATTTCCTGGCCGAGGGACAGGATCGGATCAAGCGTTCTGCCTGTCGTGCCGGAAAGATGGCAGTCTTTTCCCTGGAGTGCTGCCGGTGTCCTGGGCGTCCGTCCGCGTCCCAGGAAGCGGGTCCGGTCGCTCTCATATTCGCCAGTAATTTTCTGACCTGGTTCGATCACCAGAGCGTGCGCCAGAAAAACCGGCTTTTCATCTGCTGAGCGCGGGCGCCGGTGGAAGAGGAGCGCATTCCCCTCAGCAAGATATTCGCTTTCGATGAAGAGTTTGTTGAATGCCGGATGGCGTCGGTCGACGGCCTGTGGAGCAAGGACCACCTCACCGTAGCTGGTCACCTTCAGCCGCCGGGGTCGGTCGCTGTCATTCAAGAGGGTCACCCGCCGGATCTCCACGTCCTCCGCCCCGACGGTGATCTCTGTATCCAGAGAAATACCCTGATCCCAGCGGCGAAACTCGGCCTTGTATGGATAGAACAGGATTTCCTGGTTTTCAGGCGGGCACCCGATCGGCTGGCAGGTGGCTGACCAGAGCGCACCGCTCTCCAGGTCCTGCAGATAGATCCACGTTCCCCACTCGTCCAGGGTCGTATCAGGCTGCCAGCGCGTCAGGGCAAGATCCTCCCACTGACTGTACCCACCCCCGGCATTGGTGATCAGGACGCCGTAACGCCCCTGGGAAATGAAATGGACCTGCGGGACCGAGCTGTCGGCCGCAACGCGCCACGGGACGAGTGCCACGGACCTGCGGCTCGAATGTTCTCCGGCCGGTTCTTCCGGATGGGGATACTCGAGATGAGAATTTTGGGGGATCTTTTCTTGGAGAAGCAGTTCGACGCTCTGGACGCGTTCATCGGCCTGAAAATGCCGGACCATCCCACCTTCTGACAGGTAATTGTAAGCGGCCAGCAGGATCATCCCTTGATGATGGGCCATATAGGATTGAACCCTGGCGTTGGGCATGTCCGGCGACAGTCGTGCTTGGGTGTAATCGAGCGCTTCGTAAAAACCAAAACGGCCGAGCATGTTCTGGCCTTCCAAGCGTGCCATGTTGGCCAGCACGGCTTGGGGCCGTAAGGAGAGCCCGAGCATGCACGCATAAGGAGCAATGACCATGTCTTTCGAAAGGTCGCGTTTGTAGCCGAGGTCGGGCACGCCAAAGGCGCGATATTGGTAGTTCAAACTGGTATCAAAGGCGAAGTAGCCTGATTCTGACACGCCCCAAGGAACGTGCTTTTGCTGACCGTAGCTAATCTGGGCGTCAATGGCCGCATAACAGCTATCGGAAAGAAAAGTACCTTCAAAATTCCTGCTTAGCAGACTGGGCATGAGATATTCAAACATCGTACCGCTCCAGGAGAGCAGCACCTGTCTACCATTCACCCTCGTGACTGGCCGCCCCAAGTGCAACCAGTGGCTTTGGGGAACATCGCCTTTAGCAATGGCGACCAGGCTGGCCAGGCGCGCTTCGGAGGCCAACAAATCATAGTGGTTGGCATCCAACTTTTCGGTCGTGGAGTTGTAACCAATGTGGAACACATGGCGTTCCTCGTTGAACAGAAACTTGAAATCCATGGCCTCGATGTAACCATCTGCATGCCTGGCCAGGTCGCGATATCTGATCTGGAGGGCGGCGGTTCTTGCCCTGGCGGCCTTCAGGTCCTCGTCCAATCTCCGACACCAATCGCGTGCCTCATGGACCAGATCTGCGGGATCGGGAGTAATTTCCAATCGACCTACTAACCGGGAAAGGGCCTGAGTTATCCCATCGTAGGCCAGTAATGCTTCCCCGAGTGTCGGCAGGCTGGCAGGGAGGCTGTCCAGAAAGTCCTGCCAGGCGTGCAGGGCTGGAATTCCCGCCTGGGCAAAAAGTCTGGGTGGCTGGTTCAAAGCGCCCAGCCAGGGTGCCAGTAATTTGATATTGCGTTGCATGCCGATCAATTGATGCTGAAATCCATCCAGGTATAGATGCAGATCGGTCAAGGTTTCTTGATCCAGATTGGGATTCTCCTTGGCAAGAAAATCCATCAGGCGCTGGGATATCCGGTACCGCCCCTCGCCTGCAAGCCAGCCAAGCAATCCGGTCCACTCCGCAGGCTTATCCTTTATAGAATCAATGTGCTTACAGATGCTGTCCAGCTCCACCTGAAAAGGTTCGGTGGCCGGGCCGGGGTGGTTTCTTTCCAGGTTTTTCAAAAGGGTGGAAAGGATGTCCAAAAGGACGAGCAATCCCTGCCACTGCTGCGCCCCGACGACGGGTGAATGCGTCATGGCAAGGCAGCCTTGTTTAAGCGCGACCAGGCAAGCAGCCAGATTGCCGCTGTCTACGGTCGAGATATATCGGGGCGGCAAGGGGGCTAATGTCTGCGTGTCGTACCAGTTCAGCAGGTGACCGCGGTAGTGTTCCAGAACGTCGATCGTCTCGAATGTGGAACCCAAACGCGCCGCAAGTTCGAGAAGGTTGAAATAGCCCAGGTCATAAGCCGATAAAATGGACAGCAAGAACAGGCCGATGTTGGTCGGGGTCGTATAGTGGGCTACGTTGCCGCGCGGGAATTCCTGGAAGTGGTCAGGCGGCAGCCAGTGATCATCCGGACCGACAAATTGATCGAAGAATGCCCAGGTACGCCTGGCTAGACGCTGGATCTGCTTGGACTGGGCATCGGACAGGGGTGGGGAAGTATGAACAATGGGCTGGCTCATCCAGTAGGCAACCTGGGGAGAACTGGCCCAGGCCAACAGGAGAGGGGCCGTTATCCAAAGAGCGGAGTGGTTTAACAACGCGACCGCTGTCCCCAGGAGTGCACTAAAAGCCAGAGAAGCCGCCAGCTGCCACCAGACCTTTTGCCTGGCTTTGAACCCGAATGTGCGGGCGATATGCGCAGCGGTTGTCCACTGTAGCAGGTGCCTGCGGGCTACCAGCACGCGTCCAAGAGTGACGCCGATCGCAGTCAGTGCTTGCAAGACCTCATAGGGCAAGAAGAGAATGCTCAGCGCCCAGCGTATCACCGGGAGGCTGATCGGATCGATCAACCCTTTCAATGTCAGCCGAGTGAGGTTCTGGCTAACGTGCTGTATGGCTTGCAAGACGATAGACACTCCGGGTGTCAGGAGCACCAGCAAGGTCCACAGCAATGGCGAACCGGGCAGGACCAGCCAGCCGGCGACCAGTAGGATAAGATAAGCCGGGGCCAGTAAACTGCGGCGCAGATTGTCGTATATTTTCCAGCGGTTGATGAGCGACAGACGGTTGGGGGCGGTGCCTCCTTCCGTTTGGACAATGGGGAGAAGCCATGGAAGCAGCTGCCAGTCACCGCGAATCCAGCGGTTGATTCGGTGGACATAGGTCTGGTAATGCGCCGGATATTCCTCATACAGGAGGATATCGGTGACCAGCGCGGCACGTCCGTAAATTCCCTCGAGGAGGTCGTGGCTGAGAAGAGTATTTTCCCTGAACCGACCTGCCAGGCTTTTCTCGAAAGCCGCCAGGTCATAAATGCCCTTGCCGACATAACTCCCCTCTCCGAACAGGTCCTGATAAACATCCGAAACTGCCAGCGTGTACAGGTCAAAACCAGCGTTTCCGGCGAATATACGCGAAAACAGGGAGCGGTTCGCGCTGGCCGGTTTGATTTCCACCCGGGGTTGCAAGATTGTGAAGCCGGCCCGGACCGAGCGGCCGTCCGCGGAGAATTCTGCGCGGTTAAGCGGATGGGCCAAGGTTGCGATCAGACGGGCGGCACTGCCCTGGGGCAGGGAAGTATCTGCATCCAGGGTGATCACATACTTGATCGCGGGCAGGCGGGTGAGATCTCCGACCTGTGTGGTGTAGGAGGTTGGACCGGTTTTCAACACGAGACGGTTGAATTCAACCAGTTTGCCACGCTTGCGCTCCCAGCCCATCCAGACTCCCTCGGATGGATTCCAGACTCGCTTACGGTGAAACAGGTAAAAAGGGGAGGCGCCCTCATACTTGTGATTGAGGTGCTCGATCCCGGCCCTTGCCGCAGACAGCAGTTCTTGATCTCCCCGTATATGCTCCGCCGGGCCATCCGTAAAATCGGTCAGGAGCGCAAACGTCAATTGAGGATCGGGGTTACGCAGGTAATGGAGTTCAAGCTCCTGCAGCAGGGAGCCCAATTCGCTGGCGCTCGCGAGCAAGGTCGGAATGACAATCATCGTAGAGTCGTCTGTTGGAATGCCATCCGAATAGTCCATGCGCGGCAGGGTGCGCGGGGGTAGCTGATGGGTGATGGTCCAGTGGACCAGGTTAATGGAGGCATCCAATGCCAGCCCGCCCCCGAATATGACGGTGAGAATCAATTGGGCAACAGAGCCTCTTGACATCAGGGTATAGTACAGCAGCCCAGCCACGATCAGGAGTGAGAGCATGCTGATGCTCCCCAGATAGGTGATCGAAGGGTGGGCGATGGCCCAACGCCTCAACCTGGCTTGCAGCCTCGGGCGGTAGCCGATGCTTCTTTCCAGCATGGGGAGACCTGCCTCGATCAGAAAAAAACCGGTGTGGGTTTTTCGGTCAGGGTTTTTTGGGGAAGCCGGGTGGTTGTCCTGGGCCCTGCGGGCGAATTCGATCGCAGAATGTGCAACGGCTTCTTCGCTGTGACTGGAATTTCGCGCCAACTCTTCCACGACACTGCGGTATCTGTTCCGGGTGTCAAAATCCATACCGGCGTAGATTCCTGCCGGATCCAATCTCAGAATCTGTTCGATGCGGCTGGTCTGTTCAAAGAATCCTCTCCAGTCCGTAACGGCTAGTTGTCGCAAGCTGATAAAACAGTTGGCAACGATCGCATCGTTCGGCAAGGCGGGGGGTCTGGGCAGGAGGGGTTGCGTCACCAGCCCGTCCGGCATATCGATTCTTGCAATTACAGCGACAGCTCTGCTCAGCTGTTCCAGGATCCCGATACGGAGCATCGTCGGGAATGCCCAGAGTTCTCCCACCGTCAAGGGGATCACCTGCTGATAATCCTGCACGAAAGCTGCGGCTTGAGACAGGTCAAGCTGACCCTGGCCAAAGCCGACTAATTCCCGCGCAAGGGCAAAAATGCGTGGATACCTTCTCAGGTCTGTCGCATCCAGTTTGGGCAATTGGTCGAAATAGCTTTTAGGGAGATCTTCCTCGATCTGGTGGAATGTCTGTTCCACGATGTAGAAGTTGTCCAACATCCATTCGCTGGCCTGGGAAAAAACCGGGTCTTTCAAGGACGAGGCCCTGAAATATTGATAGGCATCCTGCAAGGAATGTTTCCACCTGGGCAGAAGTTTGATTAAAAGGGTTCTGGATTGGCGACTTTTCGTAACCCCTGTGTGATTTTCAGCCAGCCGGTGCGCAAGTTTTTCCAGGTTCACCCCTGGATCTGGGATGGCCTGATGGGCAGTTTGGAGGGGACTCGCCTGCATCGGTTAATGCTCTGGGTGTTCCCGCGGGGTCATCTCCGCGTTGGCTGTCTCTTCTTTCGCGGGCAGGTCTTGTACGACGAGCAGTGGCACCTTGCTGTACAGGATAAAATTGTTGACCAAGCCTCCATAAGGCCATTGGTCACTTCCCGAATAGCCGTGCGCACTGAGTACGACCATGTCGATGCCTTCCTTCTCGACCAGCCCATGCAGGGCTGCAGCTGCATCATCGCTGGTGATCAGGTGGGTTTGGATATCAATGCCGTCCAGGGGGGAATGCAGGCGTACCTGATCGAGATAGCGGATGGCTTCTTCCTGGTTGCGGGATACCATCCGTTCCGACAAATCCACATCCTCTCGTGCAAGCGGCATCTGCCGCGCCATCTCGGGTGTTTTGACAACATGGACGATGTGGATCCGGGATTGATGGAAACGCGCCAGGAGTGTGACCATGGGAAGAACATTTTCCGCCCGCCGGGAACCGTCCAGCGGGACCAAAATCCTGGTGTACTTTCGTTCAACCAATTCACTGGCTGTCGGTTGATGAGCGCGGATAATGAACACGGAGGTAGGCGCACTATAAATGATTTTTTGGCTGACGCTGCTCAGGCCCCATTGACTCAATCCACTGCGTCCATGACTGCTCAGAATGAGCAGTTTGATGCCCCGATTTTGTGCAAACTCAGTGATCGATTCCGCCACCAGACCCTCTAAAACGGTGGCATCTACCTGCAAGCTGTATTTGAGTAGGCGGGCGGCTATCTTTTCCAGATAGACCTTCGCTTCGGTTTTTTGGATCTCCCAGTTGACCAGGTCGAATAATTGTCCCTTTTCCCCCGCCTGGTTCTTATCCAGCATGCGCAGCAGCATTAAACGCGCATTGTACGCGTGGGCGATCGCGACCGCGTGGGGCAGGACGCATTCGGCAAGCAGGGAACCATCCAATGGGACCAGAATAGGATCGAACATGGCTCCTCCCCTACTTATTTTTACGTCAGGTAATATCAGGTTGGCTCGAGTATTGATAATACTGATGCGGTGAGGCGGTTTAGATTGTGTGAAGGGGAGTGAACAGGGTCATTTCGCAGGTGCGAGCCTGGGCGGTGCGTTTCACACGAAAAATGCTCTACGATGCAATTGGCAGCAATGAATTTTCCAACCGGAGCCGTTCAACCTTCAATTATTTAGAAGTATACTCCACTTTATCAATATTCCATGAATCCGATCCAATCAAGAAGTGTTTAAATATAGAAGGTTGCCTTCCGCATTTCATTAAGGGTCGCCTCCAATCCGCGCCTGCATGGGGAACGAGCAGGGATTTTCATCAAAGATTTTTGCTCGAAGTACTCCCTCCGAAAGAAAACCGGGATGACGGGCCTACTCCGAGGGAAGCTTTCTCTCTGCCGCGATTATCTCCCTGCCTGAAACGAACATGGCTTTTGGAAGGATTGATGATATAATCTATCCACTTATCCTAGGATCGTGGTTTGGGATCGCCAGTCCTTCAGTAGGACTGGCTTTTTGTATCAGGATCCGACAGGCCGACATCAGAGGCGATTATGAATTTCCGAGAGGGTGATCCTGTTATTCACTGGACATATGGGTTCGGGAAGATCGTCCGGCTGGAGGAACGCACTTTTTCAGGGGAGAAGAAGCTCTATTATGTCGTGCAAATTCGAGATCTGACCGTTTGGGTTCCGGCGGACGAGAAGGTAATCACCCGGCTGCGTCCACCGACCCCGGAGCGTGAGTTTTCAAAACTGTTCGCCATCCTGACCGAGCCGGGTGAATCCCTTTCGGATGACCGACTTGAACGAAAGACAAAGCTGGTGGAGGAATTGAAGGACGGAAAAGCCGAGGCTGTTTGCAGGGTGATCCGTGATCTGTCCTTCTACCAGTTGAGAAAGCCCTTGAACGATAACGACAAACTCGTCTTGAAACAGGCGTCGGACTCGCTGCTGGGGGAATGGGAATTTTCCCTTTCCATTCCGTTGGCGCAAGCCAAGATCGAGCTCAGCCGCCTATTAATGAGACCCATTCAAGATATGGTCATATAACCAACCTTCGGCATCCATGATCTTCCCCGATAGACCGCCGGACCAAGAAAAATTGGCATGCCCGGCGGTCTGTGATTCAGCAGTACGCGGAAAAGGGGAAACCGACTGGACGAGGCGGACCGGACCAGCAAGGCCCTGCACCCCCGGGTCAGACATCCCCGGTCTCTGATCATCCGCTGCAGGCAGATGGCTGGAGCTCCGGTTAACCGGAGCGGACCGCTTTCCTCCAGCCGGCGGGTCTTAAAAATAAAGAACCTGTAACTTTTAATATTCTCATTTTTGGTTCATTTATAATCATACAATGTTGGTATACTATGGGGTATTACAGGTAACCTATGACACCTTCCTTTGATTCTCCTGATATGGTCCGGTCGGCGCTTTCGACCCAGAATTACATCGTTTCCGATGAAATCTCCACCATCGTCTTCCTGGCCCAAAAATTGGGCAAGCCGCTTCTGGCCGAAGGACCGGCGGGCGTGGGGAAGACCGAGCTTGCCAAGGCGATTGCGGGGGCAACCGGTTATGAGCTCATCCGCCTGCAATGTTATGAGGGATTGGATGAATCCAAAGCCTTGTATGAATGGGAATACTCCAAACAGTTGCTCTACACCCAGCTCCTGCGTGACAAATTGAACGACACACTGGGGAAGGCTGACTCCCTGGCCGAAGCGGCCGACCGGCTGGCCCGAGAGGAAGATGTTTTCTTCTCAAACCGTTTCCTTCTCCAGCGGCCGCTCTTGCGGGCAATCCTGAGTGAAAAGCCAGCCGTTCTGCTGATCGACGAAATCGATCGGGCGGATGCCGAGTTTGAGGCATTCCTTTTGGAGGTGTTGAGTGATTTCCAGGTCAGCGTCCCGGAACTGGGAACTCTGACCGCCAAACACCGGCCTTTCGTCGTCCTGACCTCGAATAACACCCGCGAGCTTTCCGAAGCTCTCAAACGACGCTGCCTTTACGTGTTTATCGATTACCCCAGCCTGGAGGCCGAGCTGGCCGTGGTCCGTCTGAAAGTTCCCGACCTGGACCCCCGCCTTGCCCGCCAAGCTGTGGAATTCGTTCAGCGGCTGCGAAATGTGGACATGCGCAAGGCACCGTCGATCAGCGAGACGCTGGATTGGGCGAACGCCCTGGTCTCCCTCAACGCCAAGAACATCGATGAGGAAACGCTCAAGGATACACTCACTGTTTTGCTGAAGCATGAAGCTGACCTTCATAAAGTACAGCGGCAACTCCTAACCCCGCCGCCTCCGGCGCGGGATGACTTTAATGACGGAAGATTGAAGCGTTTTTCCGGAAATTAGAAACCTCGCCTGATCCACCCCTCACTCCTCATGCTTTTCAAAGGGAACAGACTATGGAATCCCGCATCCTGCAATTAATCTCTGCCCTGCGTGCCAGCGGCGTGCGTGTTTCCCTGGCAGAAAGCACGGAAGCCTTTTCGGCCGTCGATGTCATGGGGATTCAGAACCGCCAGCATTTCCGCCTGTCGCTGCGGGCGACCCTGGTCAAGGACGCCCGCGACCTGCCGGTTTTCGATAAGCTCTTTCCTCTCTTCTTCGGTCAGGGGCAGCCGCCCCTCATGGGTGGAAACCCTGAGGACCAGCTGACCCAACAGGAGGCGCAAATGCTGGCGCAGGCCCTGCGTCAGTTCACCCAGGAACTGCGTCAGCGCATGGAACGTTTGATGAATGGGGAGCCGCTTTCGCAGCAGGAGCTTGAAGCTCTAGGCCAGAGGGTCGGTCTCGATGGCGCCGACGATCTGCGTTATCAGAATTGGATGACCCAGCGGATGCTGAAGGCGCTTTCCTTTCCGGAAGTGCAGGCTGCCCTTCAGGAACTGATGGCGCAGCTGGCTCAGATGGGCATGGATCCAGAGCACCTGAGCCAAATGCGCCAGCTCATCCGCCAGAATATGCAGGGCATCCAGGACCAGGTCCACCAGTGTGCCTGCGAGCGCATCGCTGAGAATTTAAGTGAACGGCCCCCCGCCCAGGCTTTTGACGGTCTGACGGACCGACCTTTCCAGTCGCTATCGGATGCCGAGAAAAAACAACTGCAGCATGAGGTGAAACGGCTGGCCGCGGTGCTGCGCACGCGTATTGCCTTGCGCCAGAAGCGCGCCAAAAACGGCCAGCTCGATCCCAAGGCGACTTTGAGAGCCAATCTCAAGTATCAGGGCGTACCGATCGAAATCCGCCATCGCGACCGGGTGCATAAACCGAAGATCGTGGTGCTGTGCGACATCAGCACGTCCATGCGCTTTTGCTCGGAACTGATGCTGAGTTTTTTGTTCGCACTGCAGGACCAGGTCCGTAAAACCCATGCCTTCGCGTTCATTGACCACCTTGAATATATTTCGGACGATTTCAGCCGAGCGAATGGCGATGGAGCCATCCAGTCGGTCCTCCGGCGCATGCCAGGCGGCTATTACAACACCGACCTGGGCGGGTCGCTGGAAAACTTTACGCGGGATTACCTGGATACGCTCAACCGCCAGACGACATTGATCATCGTCGGCGATGGGCGCAACAACTTTAACGATCCCCGCCTGGACCTGTTTACACACCTGTCCCGCCGGGCGGCCCGCACCATCTGGCTGAATCCTGAACCACCCGTTTTGTGGCAGGGCGACAGCGATATGCCGTCTTATGCCCCCTTGTGCAATGGAGTGTTGAAGGTGAGCAATCTGAAGGAGCTGGCTGAGGCCGTGGATCAGTTGCTTTCGAATTGACCACCGGTAGGTGAGCCGGGAAATCACCTTCGCCAGGACCGGAGTGGACGACGTGGATGAAACTTGTTGACTGGCCTTGCACACTCCAACCCATCGCGCCATCCTGACAGGATTTGAATTCGAGGGTTGTCCAATCACCTCATTTCCACCCGGAAGGTTTCAATCATCAATCCATCCATGACCCGTTGAGGCTCTTACCGGAGGCCCAACGGGGTCCGGGTTGCATTTAATTTTCTACGCAACATCCGTTATAATAATATTAAACTCCGCTTGGCCATTCTGGGAGATTTGCCCTGCCACGAGGCAGGGTTCTTTCTGAATATCGGGTGAGGCTTGAGGATGGATTGAAATGTGGCTGGAGGGCGGGACAGGACGCCGCATCCCGAAAGTGATCAGACGTGTTTGCTCGAGGACAGGATTATGTCAGATAAAATTGAATCAACCACCATTCGAAGATTCCGCAATCTGGTGCTGGCAGCGTCCGCCGTCACATTCCTGTTGATCGTAATGGGGGGGATCGTCCGGGTCACCGAATCGGGGCAGGGTTGCCCCGATTGGCCGCTCTGTTACGGAAGGCTCATCCCTCCCTTGCGACCGGATGCGATCATCGAATATACCCACCGATTGATCGCTTCCCTGGCGACCCCGCTCATCCTGGCCTCGGCTGTGGTGGCCTGGTGGCGCTTTCGGTCGATTCGGTTGATTATCCGGCCGATGATGGCGGCCTTGGGCTTATTGCTGATCGAGATCGTTCTCGGTGCGATCACGGTCCTTACGAAAACTCCGCCGGTGATCGTCGCCATTCATCTTGGGGTTGCCCTGAGCGTGTTGGCGATGCTGCTCACGGCTACCGTGACGGCCTTTCAGCTTTCCACAGAAACACATATTGCCGGAAGGTTGAATTTTCACACCCCCTTCTCCGGTCTGGCGCTTGGTGGGCTGATCGGTACGTTCGTTGTCCTGGTTAGCGGCGTCTTTGTGGCAGGCAGCGGGGCGACTAAATCCTGTACGGGTTGGCCCTTATGCAATGGCTCGTTATTCCCCGGCGACACCTTGGGTTGGATCCAGATGACCCATCGCTTCATCGTTGCGCTGGTCAGCGTGCTCATTCTGATTCTCATGGTCCAGGCCTGGCGCACCCAGCGGATGCGTATTTCGGTCTATCCTGCGGCGATCGTTTCCGGGATCCTGTTCTTTGCCCAGGCCTTCGTCGGAGCCCTTAATACCACCCAGGGCTTTCCAGTGTTCTTCCTGGCCATGCACGTCGCTACTGCCGCCGCGACCTGGGCGGCATTGGTCGTCCTGGTGGTTTTGTCTGCCTCTGAACCACCCCCTCGGGAGGCAGAACTTACAGCGACCGCGCCTGTCTCCCCGGTTGGATATGTCCGGGACCTGATCACCTTGACCCGGCCGCTGGTCGTCCTGCTTCTCCTGGTGACTGCCTATGCATCCATGGTGATCGGGGCCAAGACCTGGCCAGCGCCCTGGCTCGTATTCTGGACCCTCCTGGGGGGTGGATTGGCGGCGGGGGGTGCCCAGGCTGTCAACCAGTTTGTGGATCGGGATATCGATCGGCTGATGATGCGCACCGCCAAACGCCCGATCCCTGCAGGCCGCCTCACCCCCGGCGAAGGGCTGGCATGGGGATTATCCCTCAGTCTGGTCTCTCTGTACCTGTTGGCGGGTTTCGTCAACTGGCTGGCTGCGATCCTGACCCTGGTGGGGATCATCTACTATGTGTTGATCTATACGCTGCTGCTCAAGCGGACCAGCGTCCAGAACATCGTCATCGGTGGCGGGGCGGGGGCGATGGCGCCGGTGGTCGGTCTCGTCGCCGTAACCGGCCACCTGACGATTTGGGCGGTGTTTCTTTTCGCCATCGTCTTTTTATGGACCCCGCCCCATTTCTGGGCTTTAGCGATCGTGCGGTTGATCGACTATAAACGGGCGAACATCCCGGTCATGCCGGTGGTAAAGGGGGAAGAGTATACCCGCACTCAGATCATGGTCTATGCCGTGGTTCTGGTGCTCGTGACCCTGCTTCCATTTCTATTTAGGATCAGCGGTTATATCTACTTCGTCTCGGCCATCGTGCTGGGGATTCTTTTGATCTATGCCGCCTGGGAGGTTCTGAGGAAGGGCGGCAATAAGAATGCCTGGCGGCTGTATCGGATCTCAAGTATGTACCTGCTTTTGCTGTTCCTGGCGATGATGATCAATGCGCTGATCTAAGCCGAACACCCGGAAAGCTCGAATGCCAGCCAAGTGTGTTTCTGATTCCTGGAAGGGTCGGCTTTTGCCGGCCCTTTTCAATTCTACCGCTTTAACACCCGGTACTTGATGCGGTGGGGTTGGTCGGCGAGGCTCCCCAGACGCCGCCGGCGGTCCGCTTCATAATCCGACCAGTTGCCTAGAAACAACCCCACCTGGCTGTCGCCCTCGAAAGCCAGGATATGGGTGGCGATCCGGTCCAGGAACCAGCGGTCATGGCTGACCACGATGGCCGAACCCGCAAAATTCTCGAGAGCTTCCTCCAGGGCGCGCAGGGTGTTGACATCCAGGTCGTTGGTCGGTTCATCCAGCAGGAGGACATTCGCCCCCTGGGTGAGAGTCTTGGCAAGATGGACGCGGTTCCGTTCCCCCCCGGAAAGTGTTTCAACTTTTTTTTGCTGATCGGTTCCCAGGAAATTGAAGGAGGCCACATAGGCGCGTGAGTTCATCGTGCGGCCCCCCAGGGCAAGCGTCTCCTGCCCGGAGGTGATCTCCTCCCAAACGCTCTTGTCCGGATCTAAAGAACGGGACTGATCGGCATAAGCCAGCTGAACCGTCTCACCGAGGCGGATGGTGCCGCGATCGGGGTTTTCCTGGCCGGTGATCATCTTCAACAAGGTTGTTTTTCCTGCCCCGTTGGGTCCGATCACACCCACGATGGAACCGGGCTGGATGCTGCCGTCTAGATGGTCGATGAGCAGGTGGTCACCGTAAGCCTTGGAGACGTCCTTGAATTCGATCACAATATCGCCTAGGCGCGGCCCCGGGGGGATGTAAATTTCGAGGTCCTCGCGTCGTTTCTCCGCTTCCTGGTTTAGAAGGGTTTCATAAGCGGTGAGGCGTGCTTTGCCCTTCGCCTGACGTGCCTTGGGGGACAGGTGGATCCACTCCAGTTCGCGCTCCAGGGTCTTCTGGCGCTTGGACTCGGATTTTTCTTCGATCGACAGGCGCTCACGCTTTTGTTCGAGCCAGGAGGAATAGTTCCCCTTCCAGGGGATGCCGTAGCCGCGGTCCAATTCCAGGATCCAGCCGGCGACATTATCCAGAAAGTAACGATCGTGGGTGACGGCGATGACCGTACCTTTGTATTCCCGCAGGTGGGTCTCCAACCAGGCAACGGACTCGGCGTCCAGGTGGTTGGTCGGCTCGTCGAGCAGCAGGATATCGGGTTCGCTCAGCAGCAGGCGCGTCAGGGCCACCCGGCGCCGCTCCCCGCCGGAGAGCACTTTGACAGGCGTGTCCGCGGGAGGGCAGCGCATCGCTTCCAGCGCCTGCTCCAGTCGGGAATCCAGATTCCAGGCATCGACCCGATCGAGCTGCTCCTGCAATTTGGCCTGTTCAACAACCAGGGCCTCATAATCTGCATCCGCTTCGGAGAATTTCGCATTGACCGCATCAAACCTGGAGAGCAGCTCCACGATCGGCCGGACGCCTTCGCGCACGACCTGGATCACGGTTTGGGAGTCATCCAGCCTGGGCTCCTGTTCGAGCAGGCCCACCGAATACCCCTTCGATTGAGAGATTTCACCGACGTAGTCCCGATCGACGCCGGCCATGATGTCGAGCAAGGTCGATTTGCCCGCACCGTTGAGGCCGAGAACCCCGATCTTGGCGCCATAAAAAAAACCGAGCGAGATGTCGCGCAGGACCTGTTTATTGGGGGGGTAGATGCGCCCGACGCGCATCATGGAATAGATCACCTGTTGATCAGACATGCAGGCATTGTACCAAAAACCGCTGACGGAGTGGGGTACAGTCGGCTGTGGCTTGGGAAATGAGCCGGAGAGTCGTAAAATAAGGGTAGGGCGGATCGGGAACCGCGGTCCAGAACCAGGAAACGGAGGCGTGTATGGCTGAGGAACGCAAGATAAGAAAAGTGATGAAAAGCAGGCCAACCCTTGAAGGAGCAGGAGTACATCTCAAACGGGCTTTCGGATTTGGTGAGACAGAAATGTTTGATCCGTTCTTGCTTTTGGATGATTTCCGCGGCGATGATCCGGAGCTCTATCGTCGGGGATTTCCCTGGCACCCGCATCGCGGCATCGAGACCATCACCTACATCCTGCGCGGTACAGTAAAGCATGCGGACAGCCTGGGAAACGGCGGTGTGATCGGTGCGGGAGATATCCAATGGATGACCGCTGGCAGTGGGATCATCCATGAAGAGATGCCTTCCGGGGATGCCGACGGCAAAATGTATGGATTCCAGCTCTGGGCCAATCTTCCGCGGATTAACAAGATGATGAGCCCCCGTTACCAGGAAGCGAAAAGCACACAGATTCCGGTCGTGACGGTGGCGAACGGGGTTACGGTCCGGGTGATCTGTGGTGAGGTCGCCGGCCAACGCGGGCCGATCCAGAATGTGATCATCGAGCCCGAGTATATCGATGTGACCATCCCCGCCGGGACAGCCTATACCCACCCGACCAGGCCCGGGCACACGGTTTTTGCCTACGTGATCGAGGGCCAGGCCTGCTTCTGTGATGAGAACGACCCTTACGCGTACGAGGCGGAGGGGAGTAATTACTTCGACACCCAGCGGGATGCGCTGCTGGGAAACGGCACCCTGGTTGTCTTCAGCGATGGGGATCAGATTCAGGTCGCCACCCGGGAGACGGGAACCCGGTTTCTGCTCATGTCCGGACGTCCGATTCGTGAACCGGTTGCCTGGTACGGGCCGATCGTCATGAACAGCGCCGAGGAATTGCGAAGCGCCTTCGAGGAGCTACAGAACGGTTCATTCATAAAATAGGAGGTGCCGCCTTCGAGGGGTCTGCCATGTGTCTGAATCCCTGAGGACACTCAAGGCCCTCTGTGCCGCGCCTCCTGTACGCTCCCGGAAGTTGTCCTTGACACGGATTTATTCCGATGATATAGTAGCGCCCAATATGTCTGCCTGGTCCGTTCGAATCAACGCCAATAATCGTAATCGTCGCACCCTTCCGGTTGCGGGACGTTGGCGCGTGAGGAAGGCCTCCTGGCAGCATAGGCGAACACGCAGATAGCGTCAACCAGCCCCGCAATTTTGCGGGGCTTTATTTTTGTCTGAAGGAGGATGCGATGTCCGATCCGATACCCAATGAAAGACCTGTTTATGCCGTGCCAGTCGAGAATCTGGTTCCGGTGAGCGGTTACCTGAAAGACCTTATGGCGATTCCTCCCTCGCGCATGTTCCTGATCAACAAGTCCCTCAAGGTCTATCAGGAAAAGAACCCCGGTGCTACTGTTTTTGATGCCTCACAAGGCGACGGTGGTGCCTCCTTGCCTGGAGTGCCACGGCCGATCCTGGAACGTGCGGCACAGATGCAGCTGGAACATGGCAGTGCCTATGATATGCCGTACGGGACTGATGCCTTTCGGAAGATCGTATTGGAGAAGTACTGGAAACTGGACCCTTCCCTTGGATACGGGCCGAACAATGTGCTCGGCGCATGCGGTGGCCGCGATGCGTTGATGAAAGCCTACCAGGCCATGCTCGCCCTCGGGCATGGCCGGGAGGGGGATGTCATCCTGGTCTCGCGCGTCCCATGGATCTCCTATAATTGGGGTCCCTATGGCATCGGGGCGAACGTGATGTGGTCGCCGGGAGATCCGGCCAAGGGCTGGGCTTATTCCGAAGAAGGCATCCGGGCCAGCGTACAGTTTGCCGCCAAGGATGGCCGTAAGATCGCCGGCCTGATCATCACCAACCCCGACAATCCCACCGGCCTCACGACCTCCACCGCCCAAACGGTGGTATTGGCGAAAGCTGCCCTCGAAGCCGGCGCTGCGTTTGTCCTGTTCGACTGGATGTACCATTACGTCACCGACGAACAACCCAATGACCTCAATACGTTCCTAAAGAATTTCACTTCAGAAGAACGCAAGCGCTTGATGTTCCTGGACGGTATCACCAAGTCCCTGGGGGGGTCGAACATCCGCAACTGCCATCTGATCGCCGATGAGAGCGTGATCAAATTCATCGTGGCGCGGGCTTCCCACACGGTGATGCCGCCCTTCTTTGGCCTGGCCGTGGCGATGGCAGCCTACGAGATGGGCTATTCCGAAGCTTGTAGAACCATCGTTGAACCGACCAATGCCAGCCGCAAGGTCCTCAAAGGATTGGTCGAAAAGAGCGGGATGCAGTATATCCTGGGGAAGGGTTACTACGCCTTTATCAACGTCGGCGAATACCTGCGCGCCAAAGGCTGGGCGGACAGTGAAGGGCTTGGCCAATATCTGGCTGAAAATTTCGGCGTGGCGGTCGTCCCCGGCGCCTTCTTTTCTCCTTTTGGCGGAGACTGGGTGCGCTTCTCCTACGCGACCCCCGTCGAACGAACCGAGAGTGCTTTTCGCCGGATGGTGGAGGGTTTGAACTCCCTCCGCAGCTGACCAGGTCCAGGTCCCGGGAGGTTGGATCGCTCCTGGGTGGAAGAGAATCGAAATGCCTTTTAACGCACAGCGCTTTGCCGAAAAGTACCAGCTTGCTCGAGAAACCGCCATGGACCAAAACCCGTCCGGCGGGCTGAACGGATTTGAACTGGAGTGGAACCTGCTGGATGAGCATTTCCGCCCGCTGCTGACCGTTGGATCGGGACCGGCGCAGCAATCCTTCGTGGACTATCTTCGCGCGGAGTGTCTCCCCCCCTGGCTGCGCGGCTTCAGCCAGCTGGAGGTTTTCCACTGGATGGTAGAATGGGCCACCCGGCCTTACTATACGCCGCGCGGAGCCGTCTATGAAGCCCGTTTGATGGAAGCCGTCCTTGCCAACTCCCTGGCACGGGCTGGAGAGCAATTCGGCGAACGCCTCTTCTACTGGCACGGGAATCTGCTCTTTTTGACTGCCATCGGCCATGATTCGATCCCCGGAACGTGGGGCATCGCCAAAAGGCGATACCTGGAGCGCTGCGTCGACCTGTACGGCGACAGCCTGGGTACGGCCGGGATCCACGTCAATCTGTCCCTGCCTGAACCCCTGCTTTCCTGGGACTTCATGCACCAGAGCGCTGCCCAGCGCGGCGACCGTCATTTTGATGATTACAAATCAGAAGTCTATATTACCGCGGCGCGTCTGATGCGGGCCTTTGCCTCGCTTTTCATCGCCACCTCCGCCTCGACCCCCCTCCAGGCCCAGGTGCGAGGGGACCGGGCGGTCATCCTCTTGACCGAAAATGACTCTGTCCGCAACCTCACCTTCCCCAACCCACCGGAAATCGACCTTCCCGATCTCTACCGTTCCTATCAGGACTATCTGCAGATCTCCTACGACCTCGTCCGGCGCGGGGTGCGTTTTGGCAACAACAACTGGACTCCGGTGCGGGCCCGTTCCTTTGCCGAGCCGGTCGAACGCCTGATCTCGACCACCGGGGATCAACTCCGGGATCTGTATGCCCGCGGCCTGTATTCCATTGGGGAAAGCACCCCGGCCGAGGAGATGGCCCGCCAGATCGAAAAGCAGAACCTTATGGCCCGTATCAACCTGCCGATGGGCCGCGTGGAGATCCGCACCGATGACGGCGGTCATCCGATCGAGCTGGACATTGCCAACATGACCCTCAAGCACCTGCTGCTCTGTATGATGTATGCAGACACGCAGTTTGCCCGTTCCTTTCGATATGACTACGAGGATATTGCACGAGCCAGGCGGAATGAGCAGGGCGCTGCCCGCGAGGGCCTGCGTGCCGAGATCGAGAACCCCTTGACCGGAAAACCGGTGAGCATGCGCGCCTTCCTGAAATGGACCTTGGAAGCGGTCCGCCCGCTGGCGGTCGCCCTGGAGATGTGGGATGATCTTTCCCCCCTCGCCGACCAGGCCAATGGCGAACCCGGTACTGCGGAACGGCTGCGTGCCCGTTTGCGCATGGAAATCGGCGGGCACGACGAGGTTTCGCCTGTGATCATGCGCGAACTGGCCGAGGAACGCGAAACCCAGGTGCGCGCCGATGTGGAGCGGATCGCGCTTCAGGCTGGAATGCTCGGGGCCGAATCTGCAAAGATCAACGAATTCATAATGCATGCCCGCGAAGAGGCTCGCTCCCACACCGAGCTGCCCGTTCGTTTCCGCCCCTCTGGAGGAGTTATGATCGAAACCGAATATCCCGATAAATCCGCCGAGATCCTTGATCTGGCGCAGTATCTCATCCGCATCCCGTCGGTGACCGCCTGTCCGGATGAGCGCCTGGATGAGGTACACCGGGCGGGGACCTTTATCTACGATTATCTCAAGGGAAATGGGCTGGAGGTCCGCTATCTGGATGGCAAATACCCGGCCGTTTTTGCCGTCTTCCCAGACAAAAAACCAGGGACCGGACTTCTCAGCGGCCATTTTGATGTGGTCGAACCCGAACCCGACGACAGCCAGTTCACCCCACGCATCGAGGGCGACTACCTGTGGGGCCGCGGGTCGGCAGACATGAAAACGGTGGTCGCCACATACCTGGTTTGGATGAAGGATGCCTGCAAGGCCGGTGGCCCTTATCCTCCGATTTCCCTCCTGCTGGTGGGCAATGAAGAGAACGGTGAAGCCGAAGCCATGGGGACGCCGCATGCATTAAAACTCCTCCAGGAGGAGAGCGGCTACCAGCCGCAGCTTTTATCGGCCGGCGAGCGGACCGGGGAAAAAGGAGACGAACGCTTCGGGGAGATCTGCGTCGAGAATCGTGGCGTCATGCGCTTTACCGTGGTCGGGCGGGGGACGAAGGGTCACAGCGGGTTGAAGACAGCCGGGGTGGACCTCGGAGACCGGATGATTGCCGCCCGTGGAGCCCTTGTGGATCTCTTCAGCAAACACCTGACCCTGAAGGCTGCCGACGGCTGGCAGTCGCAGGCGAAGTTTCCGTTCATCCAGATCGGCACGGCGGGCGTGTACAACATCACCGCCGGCGAGGGTCTCCTGGGGGTTGAAGTCCGTCCCATCCCGCAGGATGATCCCGCCGCTTTGCTCCAGGCGGTTCGGGCCTACTGTGAGGAAGCTGGCTTTGAACTTCAAATGAATGTCATGGAAAACGGTATTGCCTGTGATCCCCAGAATCTGGCCCTGAACGCACTGGTTGAGGCCGTACGGAAGGCTTCAGGCAGCGAGCCGAAAATCGGCAAGAAACTGGCCGGGACCTCAGCACGTTTCGCCCCGGGTGGACAGGCGGTGGTGTGGGGGCAATCCGGCCTCGGCCCCCACGCCAGGGATGAGCGCCACTACATCCCCAGCATCCTGCCGTATTATCAATGTTTGCAAGCCTGGGGGTCCCTGCTCGGCTAGACGACGCTCGACAATCGATCCACGCGAATCAACGGACTGCCGCTGGCAATCCAGAAGCAGTCTGTTGATCGTCTGTGGAGAGTAACAAGGGAAACTGCTATGGACCGTGGGTGGTGTGCATCAGCCAGAGATACCCATCTTCCAGGCTGGGCTCAACCGGGGCAGGATGGTAGTGCTCGGAGGGTTTGCCCACCACGCGATACTGGACGCCGTCCTGGACATTCATGGTGGAGACGACGACCAGTTCCGCATCGGGGCTTTCCCCTTTCGTCAGGATCGTCCAAACCAGACCGCGAACCTGGGTGATCAGCTCCCGGGGGCTGCCGCGGAACAACACCTGCCCCAGGTGGAGCACCGCCATATCATTGCAGCTCTGGCTGATGTCTTCCACGATATGGGTCGAGAGGATCACCGTGCAACGCCCGGCCATCTCGGACAGTAAATTCCTCAAGCGCACCCGTTCCTCCGGGTCCAAGCCAGAGGTCGGCTCGTCGACGATCAGGAGCTGCGGATGCCCGAGCAGGGCCTGGGCGATACCCACCCGGCGCTTCATGCCTCCCGAGAAGGTGCGCAGCCGCCGCCGGGAGTCAACGGTCAGGCCGACCAGTTCGAGGATCTCCGCCAACTGCTTATTCCGCTCGGTCTTGTCCGTCACCCCTTTGAGCAGGGCAATGTATTCCAGGAATTCCAAGGCCGAGAGGTCCGGGTAGAGGCCCAGCTCCTGAGGCAGGTAACCCAGGACCGACTTGACCGCCAGCTTACCCCGCCCGGTGGTGATGTCGTTCCCCAGGACGGTCGCACGGCCCGAGGTGGGCCGGATCAGCCCGGCCAGGATGCGCATCAGGGTGGTCTTGCCGGCGCCGTTCGG
>Ga0209039_10000552_pt1 | contig 36213 bp, 28 predicted proteins | sample BogFormECP12_OM1_FD_188238 | JGI IMG/M metagenome (GOLD analysis project Ga0209039, IMG submission 188238) | Bog forest soil microbial communities from Calvert Island, British Columbia, Canada - ECP12_OM1 (SPAdes) (version 2) | ecosystem: Environmental > Aquatic > Freshwater > Wetlands > Bog ...
CTTTTTTATTTTCAAGAAATGGACTCGCGATATCGATTTTATGGTTATATTCAAAGAATATTGAAGAAATAAACGTGGATTCAAGCATCTAAATCTTGATTTTCGTCCGGATTCCCGTTTTCGCCATCCGAACCTTCATTACTCGTGTCCTGGTCCTGGCTTGCATCGGCACCCGCTGGCGCTTCTTCCGTTGGCTCTGCGCACGATCCAGGTGCTTGTTCCGGGGTTTTTTTCGAGACCGCTACCATGGCCGGGCGCAAGACTTTCCCGTTGTAGAGCCATCCTTTCTGGATTTCCTGCAATATGGTGCCGTCCTCGACCGAATCATCCTCTACTTGCAACGAGACCTCGTGGTAATTATAATCGAACTTTTTACCAAGGGCATCGATTCGTTTCAATTTCTTGGCTTCGATGAGACCATTCAAGTTCTTGTACAATCCATCGAGGCCACCAAAAAACCCCTTGAGTACATCGTCCATATCTTGATTTGTTTCCACGAGATCTGAAGCCGCTTGCATGGCCCTATCAAACGTGTCGAAAAATGGCAAGAAATCTCGCAGGATCCTCGCTTGCATGGACTCTTTTTCGGATTCAAGACGATTTTCCATCGATTTTCTGAAATTATCAAAATCAGCGCGAGCCCATTTAATCTCGTTTTCGAGTTCGGCAATTCGCTTGTCCTTGGCTTTCAATTGCGTATCGTAATTTTCCTGGAGATTTAACGGTTCAGCAGCAATCTCCTCGAATTCGTTCGGAGAAGCTTGCTCCTCGGCATTTTCCGGTGGCGGTGTACTGGCACTCTTTGCCGGTTGCTTCTTGCTGGGCATCTAGCATTACCCTCGATCGAGTAATTCGTGTTATTGAATGATGCTCGATAAAAATAATTGCGCTCGCGTTCCTCGCAGAGAAATGCAATTCCAAGCCTTTTCAATTAAATGATAAGCTCAACATTAACTTGCCTGGGCTTACAAATTACCTTAACCTAGGTTTCCAAATTCACGCGAATCTCTTCGAATTCTCATGAAACGTATCCAGACCATCGATTATCTCAAGGGCATTTCAATCATCGTGATCATTTACATTCATTTCATGATGGCCTGGGTTACACCAGATTGGTCTTCATTCCAAGCATTTGCATGGATGGTTGTTGATTCTTTCGGTGGATCCATGTTCATTTTTCTAAGTTGCCTTGGAAAGATGATCAGCGTTCGCCAGCAAGGCGATGACAAGGTGTTCTCCATGCAAACGGTCACGAGAAGCACCTTTCTCATGATCGTCGGAATTGTCATCTGGTTATCCGATGGCATTTCACCGCATGGAATCCAGCCACCATGGAACATCATCTTCGTACTGGGGTTGATGCAAATCTTTACCCCTTGGGTCATGAAACGTCCCAAGGTCGCTCGCGTCGTCTTCGTGGCCACGATCTACATCACCTTCTTCCCACTGATTTCCCTTGATCTAATCCCCTACGGAACCATCATCTATTCACTCTTTATGGATTTTAGCCTGATGAACCCCATCTTCACCTGGATGATGATTCCCCTGGTGACAACCATCGTTTTCGAGGATTTCGTGAAAAACGATGATCAGGGGCCAGGGAAAGTGAAGAAAATATTCATTAGTGGCTTGATCTTGGTCGCCATCGCCATCGCAACGAGTTCATTGATCACATATGTCGTGGACTTTCATGACGAATTACAATGGGTGAGATGGCTTTGGCACGATGATCCATTTAAAATCTGGTATCTTGATGGCATTCCTTCGTTCCTGGTGCGAGATTACCCGCAATACATCTTTTTCGTGCTTGGCATGGACCTGCTCCTGTTTTCGCTGTTCTACCGGGTCGAAGTGGCGAGACCGTATAAGGTGAAAAAAGTGATCAATCTCGGCCGGTTGTCACTGACCGGATACGGGTTGTCTGGACTGGGATTCTGGATACCGCTGAAGTTGTCATGCCTGGCTTACCATGTAATCATCATCGTGGTAGTCTTCGTCATCATTAATGGCCTATGGGCATGGACAACGAAATTGAAGGAGTATGGGACGCTAGAATTTCTATTAATGGTTTATTCCAAGATGTTCGTGTTGATTTCAAGATCCTGGACGCAAGAAAAAGTCCTGATGATCACGAGAAGAACAACGATGAAGCAAGACGTTCAAAAACGAGAAAAATAAGGAAGAACCGATTCACGCCTTGTCCATGTATTCATTCGTCTTGCTTTCATAACCAGCAGCTTTGTTCTTCACTTCATTATAATCTAAAATCGCCATGTTATGGCCGATGTGATCTTTATCAAAAATTTTGATTGCTTGAGTGTTCTTGTAACTTCCGTCCTTGATCAAGACGTAATGCTTGCACCGCAAACACGCACGGACCTTCATTTCATCACCAAAATTTTTATCTGCATTTTGGAAACCTAATCTCAATATACCCCGGGGAACCTAATAAGATTACTTCTTATGCCATAACGTTAATTTTTGTGATGATAATCATGCCATTTCCATCTTCAATTCCAATTCCAGCCGGTTATCGAACCTCACTTGGATTTGATAGATGTTTTCCGCCATATCCTTGATCTGATATGTCGATCCTTCTGCGAGATCTTGTGGCATCTCGAAAAAGAACCGGGACGGAATTTTCACGTAGATCGAGCCTTGATTCTTTCCGTATTTCTCGACCACGATCGAAAGCAACTTTTCTGCCACGTCGCACCGGAATCTTTCGATTTCCACGGCGCCTTGGAGCACGTGCAGCGTCGTGCCGAGGAGAACCGCTTGATCCGGACCGGGATCTTCGGTGACCCTTAATAATGCGCAACCATGGGGGGCAATGCCATGCACGGTCACTTTTTCATTGCCGTTAAAGGTTCCCAAGTACCCTTGTTTCCAGAAGTTCAACACGTGGTATTTTCTTGCCTCATCGCAATCAATCCCGGCCAAATCGAGCACCATGTCCCGGCGGTGCTTTTGCCAGTTGATCACGGCGACGACCTTCCACGTGCCGTGATCTTGCGATGATCCGTCGGCCATGTACATCACGGGCGCCGGGTGCATGAACATATCGGGCGAGCGCGCGGGAAACGGGCTTGGTGGCTGGACGAGCGCGATCATGCGAAGTCGATCATCGGGTAGTAATGCCAAGTCATCGGAGATGGCAACCTGGCCACCACTCAAGCCGATGACCGCGAGCTGTGTCATGATCTCGGCCTCCGTGAGCTTGGTCCTGGTCGTGCGGATCATGAGGCAATCCGGGTCGTTAATCCAGAACTTTTTATGCATCCAACTTCGAGTGATCGTGTTCAGAATCGCATGCTTCATGCCCGGCACGAGGATGTCAAGTCCGCCCATGACGGCGTCGAATCGCGCCCAGTGTGGGTCCGTGTCCGTGCTGATGCGCATGCCATTCACGAACCCGATGCTTTCCATGAGCGGTGCACCGCAGCCGAGGATGAACGTGTCGTCGCCCGCGGCATCCCGGATGATACGCAATGCATCGCGATATGCTTCGACCCGTGTCACGTGCTCGTCGTGAAATACGGCTTCCTCCGTGATCGCGGAAAACACGAAGTCGATCTTGATGTATTTGAAGCCAATCTCGTGAACGAAATAAGCGATCAAGTCTTTCAAGTAGTCCTTGACGCCGGGATGCGTGAGATCCAAGGCATATTGAAACTTGCCAGAAACGAAAGTTGGTTTTATGGATTTTCCTTTTTTATTCTTTAAGATCCAATCGGGATGGGCAAGGGCCAGGTCAGAACCGGGCATCGCGTTGAATGGCGCTATCCACAAGCCCGGGGTAACATGTTTTTGCTCGATCTCGGACACGAGCTTCGTGAAGCCGCCAGGGAATTTTTCCGGGTTGTATCGCCGCCAATCGCCACATTGACCTTGCGTGAACTCGTAGCCATCGTCGAGCTGGAAGTAATCGACCTGGAAATACGGGTTCCTTGATTTGTCAGTGATGATTGTAAGGTTCTTGAGAGTTTCAGCCTCGTCGATCTTGGAGTAGTAATAATACCACGTGCAAAACCCGAACGGGACATTTCTCCAGAACACGGGGTTCATGATCGACGCCACAAGGTCAGCATACTCATTGAGGCACGCAGGGTAATCGTTGCGGTCTTGAATGTACAACAGTTCTGACAGCATCTCGCCTTCTAGTGGTAGCAATTTTCGCTCGCACCACGCGACAGCGTCCAGCATGGAGATCGATCGGGACTTGCGTTCAACCCGGATCGAAATTTCCCCGTGCTGCGACAAGGCACTAATGAAACCGATGGTCAACGAGAGCTCACTCGCTGGATCCGTGATGACAGCCACGCTATTCGAATCTTGATATCCTCGCGGGCGGAACAACCATTGCTTCCTAGTCATGTACTTGTAATGGTGCGGCCACTCCCCGATGCGCAAGGCAGCATGATATTGGCGCTCGTTAATTCCAAAGGTGCGAGCCAGCGACCATGATTGATACCCGTTGTAATATATCTTCAAGTCTCTCGGCGTGCCATCGAAACAAGTTCTTCCCCTTGTTTCCCTCGCGCTTGCTTTTTGTCGAGTTTCCAGGGCAAGCACGTGCATAGAATTCACGTGAACGGGATAGTTGTTCTTGTTAATGATGGTGCATTTCATGATGACCCTGGATTTTCCCGGCGCTAGATCAAACGTGATGGTTCCTGAAAACTTGGCCTTGTATGCTTCGAGATAAAAGCAAACAGCCCTTCCACCATCATTTCCAGGAACGGGGGAATCGACCACCTCGTTGCGGATGCACGCGAACTCGTCGCACCACAACATCGTTTCTTTCGATTGGCTGGCGATCTCCGTCTCGATCAAGAATCCAAAACGAGCATTCTCGAAGATAACCTCGCTTGTTTCCACGTTCTTTATGGTATAGCGTAGTGGGTTGAAATTCATCTCGATCAACGTGCAATCGTTGGAAAACAGCGCGGATTTTTCGCTCGATTCTAACGTGAAATTGCCAGGTGTGGTCATGAGAATTACCTCGTGTTGCCGATCAAGAAAAATGAGAAGGAAAAAAATCATTCGAAGACTTTTTCTTCACTCGCGTCTTCCAGCACGTCGGCCTCGACATCCCGTTCATCTTGCCGGGCCTTGCGTTCCCCAAGCTCCTTGTAAAACTCGTGCTGTATTATCAAATTCATGATCTCGCTGGTGCCTGTCCAGATCATGGATAAGCGGGCGTCCCGCAATATCTTTTCTATCGGATAGACCTGGGTATATCCGATGCCACCGACAACCTGCATGGCCATGTTCACGATGTCCCACGATTTTTCCGTGGCAAAGCGCTTGGCCTCCGACACGAGACGGCGGCACATGGCTGCTGGCTGGCCCGAATCGATGGCCCGCGCGGTCATGTACACCATGGCCCGTGCTGCATCGAGAAGCATGATGCTGTCGGCGATCTTAAAGGAAACGCCTTGAAACTCGCTGATGTGCTGGCCGAATTGCTTTCGTTTCATCGAATACTCGGCTGCAACATCCAATGCCGCGCGCGCACCACCAATGATGCCCGCGGCGCTGGTCATGCGCTCGGGGATCATCATTTGATAGAAAATCTTCCCGCCATCACCGACCTGGCCGATGATGTTCTCCGCGGGAACCCTTACCTTGGTGAGCATGAGCCGTCCCGCGCCACCACCGCGCGTGCCCAGGAGCTTGTAGAGGTACTTGGTTTCGACGCCCGCTGTTTCCTTGTCAACGATGAATAAAGTTATGGCGTCTTTAGGAGCGGTCGATTCATCGCCCGTTCGCGCATATAATATGAAATAATCCGCGCCTTCAGCCCCGACCACGAAGCGTTTTTGCCCCGTGAGTAACCAGTCGCCATTATCGTCTTGCTCAGCCTTCGTTGTGGCGCCAAAAAAGTCAGACCCACCACGCGGTTCTGTCAACGCCTCGGCGCAAAATTTCTGGCCTTCCAATGTGGGCTTGAGATACGCTGCTTTCTGATCATCGTTGCCAAACTTGGAGATGGCCTCGCCACAGATGCTTGGAAGTGAATACAAGCAACCTAAGGCCATGCCCAGCGGGCCGATCTCCTCCAAGGCTGCAACTTCTGCCGTCCAGCCCATGCCTTGGCCACCCCATTCCTTGTCAAATCGTAAACCCAGCAATCCTTCTTGTGCTAGATTCGTGACGTATTCACGAGGATATTGAATCTCGTCCCTGTCCATTTGCTTGAGTAAATCAGAAGGAACCCGCTCCTTGACAAATTTCTTTACCCTTTCCCGTATGTCAATTTCTTCAGGGGTCATTAAGTAGTCGTACATGAACGTCGCCTCGATGTTTATGCATAATTTTTAGTTACTCTACGAAGAATAACCTCTTATTGATGCATTCTTGCACGATCAACTTTAAGAACATTTCATGGTGTCTTGGTGACCGAACAATCTCGCGATAAAGAGGAGCTCCTCGCCAACGGCGGTGAATCAAGGGGATTTTACGACCTCAAGAACCGCTTAAATGACTTGACCGGAAAGGAATGGATTTTTTCAACCAAGTCCGTCATACCGAAGTCCTATCCCCCGAGTTTCCAGCACCAATTGCGCAACAGCCACGGCGGGCAAAAACCGCCAGAACTCTGTGCCGAGATCATCAAAGCTTTTACCAAGCGCAACGATGTTGTGCTTGATCCATTTGCCGGCGTGGGTGGCACGCTGCTTGGTTGCACGATATGTGGCAGGATCGGCATCGGCATCGAGATTAACAAGGATTGGATCGACATTTACAAGCAAGTCTGTGAACTCGAGCATCTGCATAACCAAGCGATGATCCATGGTGATTCGCGCGTTTTTGTATCGTCACTCCGAGAACCTGTCGATTTCTTGCTCACTGATATCCCTTATTGGAACATGGACAAGGTTGAAAAATCGAAGGGCACGTACAAGCGCGCGAACGAGGCACCGAAAGGCGTGTTTTCCGACAAGTCTAAGCTTTCCAAGTTCGATGAATTCGCGCCTGCATCCAAGGATAAATGGCTCGCAATCCTGGATAACGTTTTTAAAAGTTGTTTTGCTATTCTGAAAAACAAGGGCTACGTCGCCGTCTTTGTCGGGAACATGTACAATAAGGGCGAATTTCATTTCTTGACGGCTGACGTGGCAGCTTTACTCAAGTCGATCGGGTTCATCTTGAAAGGTGAAATTATTTGGTACGATGTCGCGAAAAAATTACACCTCTATGGCATCAATTACGAGTGGATCCCGAGCATGGTGCATCAAAGCATCCTCGTTTTTTACAAGCATGTACGGGCTGGCGTAGAAGTGGATGGCGATGAAGTCAAAGCACAAAATAAAGCACGGATCCATTCCTATAATAAAAAATAGGGAAACTCACTTTAGCACTTTAACAAGCCACACCCTGAAATTAGTCATCACCCGATCAAGGATCGAGTTATCGCCGAGCATCAAGGCGCCCATGATCTTCGTCTTGTTTATCTTGACCTGATCGCCCTTGTACACGATGATGCCATCCTTGTCCGGGTGGTTTAAAAACTCGTAAAACTCCTCGATGTGATCCGTGATCCCGATCTCGTCAGCAAACTCGTAAGCAAGCAACTTTTGCTGGGTGGTGACGACATTCTTGAACCGATCCATGATGGCTTCGAATTCAATTTCTTTCCTCTTCTCCGGGGATAATGACTCCTCGGCTTTGCCGATGTCGAAACCTAGATCCATCGTCTCCGTGGCGACAGGACTTTTCACGGCGACTGGTTGTTTTTTCGCCGGGGGAGCTTTCATCGATCTTGATGGCGCGATCTGCGGGGCTGATTCTTCTTCAACCCCCGGAATCGAGAGATCGAGGGTTGGCATATCCTGTTCCGTGCGATGAGCGGCTGGTTTCACAGGTTTTTGAGCGGGCTTCGCCGCTGAAGCCGTGAAGGTCGGAAATGCCGACGGCGGGGTAATTTTGGTCGGCGGGGGTGTGCCATAGCCTGGCGTCATCGGATGCACGAGCGGCTTGGGAGGCGGGACTACCCCCACTGGTTTCATCGGTGTCGGTTTCTGTCCCATCATGCGTTCCATGAATCGCTGCTCGAGCGGGTGCATGGGTTTCGTGGCGGTCGGGATCGGTCGCGCTACTTGCACCACCGCTGGTTTCACTATGGGTTTCACCATCGCTGGTGGTGGAGGCGGTGGAGGTCGAGAACCTGGTCTTAGCTTCTTACCGCAGTTCGCGCAGTAGCCTCCCGACAAAGAAACGGGGTTTTCACAGGTGCAAAATCCTGAGCCGGGAGGTGCAGGAGGCGGAGTCTTCCAAGAGGACATTTATTTTCATTCCCACGCGTTTTATTAATTCTCTTTTTTCAAAAATTTAAAGTTTTCAACCTTATAGAAATTCGACAAAAATTCACCCCGTGGTTATTCAAATCATTTAAATGCGGTCTCTCGATATTACATTTTCTTTTTTTACGAGGATGTGAATAAAGAAATGAATTTCCAATCTGATTCGGCGATCAATCCTCTTTCGGCGTGAATCGAGGATACGAGCCGAGAATCTTGAGGAACATGGTATGTTGCTCGAGCTCGTTCAAGGTGGCCTGCACGGGCTCGTCGTCTAAATGGCCTTCGAAGTCCGTGAAGAAAATGTATGACCAGAGATCGGGAAGATGCCTTGCAGGCCGGGATTCGATCTTCGTGAGGTTAACTTGAAACTTGGAAAATGCTTCTAGCGCGTGGAATAGCGAACCCGGTTCATGCTTCACGGCGAAGATGATCGAAGTTCTGTCTTGTCCCGTGGCGTTCATCTTGGCCTTGCCGATGATGATGAAACGGGTCTGGTTATTGGGGTTGTCCTCGATGTTGCGTTGCAATATCTCGAGGCCATAAAACTCGGCAGCGAGCTCGCTACCTATAGCAGCGTAATTGATGCCTGAATCCTTGACAAATTTCACGGCGGTTGACGTGCTGTTCATTTCCTTGATTTCCGCGCCGGGGAATCGATCATGAATGAAATTGCGTGCTTGGGCGATGCCTTGCGGGTGCGAACAAATGGTCGCTATGTCCTCGTCCCTTGCACCTTCATTAACGATCAAGTTCTGGTGCACCTTGACCTCTGTTTCCCCACAAATTTTGATCGACGGCGAATCAAGGAGCAAATCAAGGGTTTCAGGCACGGTGCCTTGCGTCGAGTTTTCAATAGGGGTGACGCCATATTCAATGCTGCCGGCATCGAGTGCCCTGAATATCTGCGCGCTGTTCTCGAATGGCATGAACACCGTGCCAGCTTCGGAAAAGAAATCCTTTGCCGCGATTTGGGCGAACGAACCCTCGGGTCCGAGAAACCCGACCTTCTCTTCGAGATCCTCGGCATGCCGGCACGCTCCCATTATTTCCTTGTAGATTTTTTCGATGTCCGCGGGGAGTACGACTTGAAAATCCTCCGAGGTCAAGCGATTTATGACCTCTCGCTCGCGCGAAAAGTCATGGATTGGAAGGCCCATTTGTTGCTTGAGAGTCCCGATATCCTTGGCGACGGCCGCTCGTTCATCAAGCTTGGCAATGATATCGTCGTCGATAGCGTTGATCTTGCGCCGCAATCGAATAAGTTCATCTTCTTCGCTCATGGGTCAAGGACCAACCAGTTATCATTACCAAGGTCATAAACCATCGATCCGAGATATAAATTGCCCCCGCCAGACATCCAATTATAATGTTCCGAACCTTGAAATTGTCATTTTATCTTGCGCGTGAACTGCAAGGTTCTTGTTTCGTGTGCTTTTTCGGACGCATCAAGAACGCGTATATGCCTCGAGTAAGAAAGAATGACTTGGACAATTTTTCGAGTGGTGAATTGTTTGGGTCAAGAAAATGAAAAATCAATTGAGACGAAAGGATCGATAAAAACGACGTTTCGCATTGAAAAACAGCGGTATAATTGGATCGATCAAGCCCGAGGATTCGTGATGTTTTTCCTCGTTGTTACTGAACTCATGCCCGACACGTGGAAGCACGCGAATGTCATTTTATGGTTCTTTCTTGATCATCCGAACGACTCTACGAACGCGCAATACATGGATTTCTATGACATTGGCGTGCCGGCATTTTTCTTCATCATAGGTTTGCTCATGGCCGTATCCTTCATGAAACGCCTAGAAACCAAGGGAAAAGGCCCGGCCGTCGCGAATGCAGTGCTACGGTGGGCCATGGTCGGGGTCGTTGGCATCCTCTTTATCGTGATTCCGGCGATCCTTGGCGGGCAATCTCCAGACACTTGGTTTGGAGAAGTGAAGGAGATCGCACCCGGCGTTTCCTGGTATGTCGTGTATTGGGATGTGGTGCCCGCACTCGGGTTTGTTGGGCTGGCGTCGATACCATTCCTGTTCATTCCTCGACGCGAGCGTCTTCTGGTTTCGTTCGCGATGATGACTTTTTACCAGATAATGACATTCATTCCACAAACTTATTGGCGGGATTATGCCGCCGCCAGCGTGCACGGGGGCATTATCGGTGGCATCTTCGTGATGATCCCAATCACGCTCATTGCTTCGGTGATAGGTGAATTTTTCATCCTGGACAAGACCACGGCGGCACGGGACAAGGCGAAAAATTTACTCTTGCTTGGTATCGTGAATGCTGCCATCGGATTTGGCCTTTGGATAATTCCCGGTGGTTATCCAAGTAAGCGCCAATCGACGATGTCATGGGCCACCATTAGCATCGCTGTTTGCATCTTCATCTCGTACCTGTTGCTCAGGATCGATTACAAGGATGAGGATTTCCAGAAAATGAATCCAGTGAACAAGGGGCGAATCGTGTTATTCAAGGCGTATGGGATGAATCCGTTCTTGATATATGCACTTGTCGTGATACCCGACGTCGTCATCAGAGCAGTTGCCAACATGCTTGGTTTGTTGACGGGAAACGAGTTCTGGATCCAGCTCGGGGAATGGCTCATCATCGTCCCGGTGATCACGCTGATCGCATTGTTGCTCCTTCATGCAAACAAGGCCATCTCTACAACGAAAGTTGCTTTTGGAGTCATAGTGGTCGTAATCGGACTAACTCTTGCCTTACTCCCGATCTTGCTCTAAAAATATTCAGGAGAAATTTTTCCTATTTTCTAAATGAAGTTTTGGAATTCTTGCCGCGAATGCGATGCCAGCAGGCCAAAACTGCACCGCAATTGAATCAACTCATCATCTTTTTTCATAAATGAAATATTACGCGCCATTTCTCATTCCTCTCAAGATCACTGGTCATCAATCTTAGAAATAAATCACCGTCGATCTTTAACAGTAATAACTAATCTTCAAGTGAATTGCTAAACTTGGACAAACTCGTGGCTTGATGTCCAAGATTGTCCTCTAAAATAGTTAGAGTCGTCATACCGTGCATGTCCACGATCGCCTTTTATGAAAATCTTGTAATGAGTATATATCTCGAGCTGGAATGGATCAACTATGAATGTGAATCGATGGTGTATTGCTTGAGTCAAGAAAATGAAAATCCTTCTGAGACGAAAGGCACGCTCAAGGATGCGTTTCGCATCAAGAAAGAAAGACTAATCTGGATCGATCAAGGGCGTGGCTTCGTCATGTTTATCCTCGTGTTGACCGAATTGATGCCGGGTTGCTTGAAATCCGCGTGTTACACGTCAAACGTGTATGTAAAGGCACTTGCTGGTTTCTTTCTCGATCATCCTGCAAATTCAACGTCCGCACCCTACATGAACATCTATGATGTCGGCGTGCCTGCGTTTTTCTTTATCATCGGCCTGCTCATGGCCGTGTCCTTTAAGAAACGAATCGAGACCCATGGGCGCTGGAATGCAGTTGCAAATTCCGCCTTACGATGGGGATTGCTGTACGGGCTCGGTCTAGCGATTATTTTCTTCACCTACAAGCAAGGGTTTGGCGATGTCGAGCAAATCGCGCCGGGAGTGTACGCTTACGTGGTATCGTGGGACGTCATCCCCGCGCTCGGCTTCGTTGGTTTGGTGTCCATACCCTTCATGTTTTTGCCCAACAAGGCACGCTTGATCATCGCGTATGCTATGATGACTTTCTACCAGATCATGACCTTCATCCCGCAAATGTACTGGCGCGAATACGCAGCTGCCAGCGTTCACGGCGGGATCATCGGTGGTATCTTCGTCATGACAGGGTTCGTGCTCGTCGGATCATGCGTCGGCGAATATTTCCTGTTGAACAAGGAAGCTTCTCAACATAAAAAGTACATGATGCTCGCCTTGCTCTCCGTCATCAATCTTGCCATCGGCCTCGGGTTATGGGCAATTCCCGGCGGCTTTCCGAACAAACGCCAATCAACCATGGGGTGGGCGACCATCAGCATTGCCATCGTCATCGCGGGACTCTTCGGCTTCATCTTCTTGAATCTCAAGAAGCAACATAAGACCGTGATATTGGAAGCATATGGCATGAATCCCTTCTTGATCTACGCCCTCGCTGTGGTACCAGGGGCCATCATTAATGCACTTTTACCGGATTCCGTCACGAGCGATTTCTTGTTCCAGGCCACTTACTGGATAGGCGCCGTGGCCGGTATCACGGCCCTCGCAATAGGATTGTACATGGTGGGAAAAGCAATTTCGACAACAAAAGTCATCGCTGTGTTACTCGTGATTCTGTTGCCGGTTGGCATCATTGCTAAGTTATTTGGCGTCATATGAAATAAATCTTATTTTTTTCGCTATTTGCATTAATATTTCTCTTTTCTACAGGGTAAATCTCGCCAATCTTAACGAGAACTGAAAAAAAAGGAATTTCTTGAACGATCTTTACTTTTTCATGAATTTCTGGACTTCATCGCGGGAATGCGATGCCATGGGACCGAAGCTCGTGACCTTCAAGGCACCAACTGCATTCGCAAACCGTGCAGCATCCATCAGAGATGCATTGCTCAAGTATTCGACGATGAACGCGCCTCCGAAGCTGTCACCGGCGCCTGTTGGATCGACTTCCTTGACCTTGAACGCCGGCACCTTGATGGCATCCTCGTCCTTCGAGAAGACTGTGCAACCATCCTTGGCTTCCTTGAGCACCACGATCTCGGGGCCCATCGTGAGCAAATTTTCGCAAGCTTCCTTAGCAGTTTCATCTCCCGTGAGTAGCATTGCTTCTTCGCCGCTCTGGAGCAGGATCTTGGTCTTCTCGATGACCGGCTGAACCATCTCTCGGATTTGATCGAGGGGCATCATCTCGGCCCGCAAGTTCGGGTCGAAGCTCACGATACCACCATTTTCGATTGTTAAATCGATGCATTTCAAGACTGCATCCTTGGACGTGGGCGAGATCGACATTGCAGAGCCCATGACGTGAAAATCCTTGACGCCCTCGAAAAATTCGGGCTGGATGTCTGCATCTGATAGCTGGCCCGCAGCACCGGCCGCGAAGATGAATTTCCGGGATCCATCCTTGTTATATTGCACGAACGCGACCCCGGTCGTGAAACCGTCGCGTGTGTTGACGAGCGAGCAATCGACCCCGTCAGCTTTCATCTTATTGACGATGACCTTGCCAAAATCGTCGTTACCAATGCTGCCAATGAATCCCGTGGTCAATTTGCGAGTTTTTGCCATGCGTGCCGCGGAGTCGATGAAGATGCAAGGGGCACCGCTGGGAAACGGCCCTTTATATAAGCCACCGACTTGAAGATGGGGAATGCCGACTTCCGTGCGCATGATTTCCACGAGCATTTCCCCGGCGCAAATGATGTCTGTCATTGTATCAATTCACCTTGAGAAAAAAGAGATGGAAAAGATTCGGAAAAGATTCATTCTTTGCCGCTGACCTTAATCATGACCTTGATGTTGTCCTTGGCCAACGTGTCGCCAGCATCGAACGCGGCAGCGCCATCGTTCAGGTCAAATGTGTTCGTGATCATGGCGTCAACGTTGACCTTATTCTTGTAAATTGCATCGACCGTGTCAGTGACATCGCGCCATGTATACATCAATGAGCCAAGGATGTTGAATTCTCGGTCTTGAACCCAGGCAGCATTGAAATGATTTACCTCGTCGCCAAACACGCCGAGAACCATGATCGTGCTACCCTTGCGTGCGATCTTGATGCAATCATTCATCGAACCCTCGACGCCGACGCACTCAAACGCGATGTCGACGCCTTCCTCTCCCATGATCTGGGGATTCTTGGCAAGATAGTCCGCGACGCTTCCTTCCTTGGAAAGATCGACGACGTGAGTCGCGCCGAGCTTTTTCGCGATCTCGAGCCGCTTCGGGAGAAAATCAGCGACCATGAGGATGTTTGCACCCGCAAGCTTGGCAAATTGCAAGCAGCTGAGACCAATGGTACCAGCACCAAGGATCACGACGTGGTCGCCGACCTGGATGCCCGACCTGCGCACCGCGTGGATGCCAACGGCAAGTGGCTCGGTCATCGCCGCCTTCTTGAGGCTCATATCCTTCGGGAGCTTTACGACCTTGTTAGCAGGAGACACGAATTTGTCTGCCATCATGCCCTTGGTGCGTTCGGTCATCTGGCAGCCCATGACCTTGAGATTCAAGCAAATGTTGTATCGCCCGCGGCGGCAATTGTAGCACGTGCCGCAGTTGAGATTCGGCTCGAAGGTGACCTTGTCACCGATCTTGAGCCCGTATTTTTCCGCGCCCTTGCCCAGCTTGGAGATGATGCCTGCTCCCTCGTGGCCTGGATATGCAGGGGTTGGCACGAAAGGGTGTTTTCCCTTGTAAGCATGGATGTCCGACCCGCAGATGCCGCAATATGCGATGTCAACTTGGACCTCGTTCTCTGCTGGCTCGATCTGGGGGATTTCACCGATGACCACGGTAAATGGTTCAGGAATCTGCAATTGCCGCATAGTGCTTGCCTTGGCACTGCTTGGTGCCGTGATTGCATTCTTTGCGGTTAGTTTCTCGGCAGCTTTCTTCGCTGAAGCTGCTTTAGCAACTTTCTTACCCATGTTCAATACCTCGATTGTGGCGTTTCGTGAAACACCTCGATTGTGGTGTTTCGTTAGGTCATTTGAATCCGATCATGCTTTTATGACTTTTGATAGAATCCAGCGCCACATTCCATTGAATCTGGTGATGATGAAGATCGCAACTAAGGATTCATGTAGGTCGCTTGTACAAATTTGATTTTTCTGCGAGATTTCCTATCGTACCATACCAGAACCGCTTGCGAGACAAAGTTCGAGGTACAAGATATCGCAGCGTGGCGTTCATTATTTTTTTAACAACGCGCTTGTTATCATCATTCAACATGCGCTCTCCCGTCGCGTGCTGGACGAGCTGTAGCACGTGATAGACATCGGGCAATCGCTTGATCGACATCGACTTGCTTGTCCCTAGGAACCAGTTGCATCCTCCGCAATAATCCACGAGAAAGTCCGCGCCCGTGGATCTTGCCTCATCCAAGCGTGCAATGCCAGATTTCAAGCCGTGCATTACGGAATTTGCTGCAATGACGCCGCCCATGCCACAACATCTTGCATTTTCGCGGGTATGCGACATTTCAATCACGTCGCAGCCCGTGGCCTTGATGATAGCCCTGGCAATGCTGAAAAAGTGATCACCGCCGATCTTTGGCCAGCAGTTGTCGTGAACGGTGACCGCCGTGTCTATGAAGGGGTTCGTGAACGTAAATTCACCCGATTCAATGCGAGCGTGCAACCAATCAAGCAGCGGCGTGAATTTTGCATCGATCGTGGCATCGAATAATTTCGGATAGACCACCGTGAGCATGTAATAGCAGGCGATGCACGGGACGATGATCTCGTCGGCGTTGATCGTGGAAAAAAGTTGATGCACGTGCCGTGCTACTTGTTTCTCCACGTCCCACAAGCCCATGCGGAACAATGGCTCCCCGCAGCAGATGTTTCCGCTACCGAATATATCGATGCCATCGAAAAGCTTGGAATCGAGCAGGTACGGCTGCATGATCATGTTACAGCCAGCAAAGAGTGCCGTACCGCCTCCTTGTGGCAAGTGATTCCAGCTCGCGACCAGCGTCCTCAATCTCACCGGATAGGCATCGATGGCCTTGGTATACACGGTCGGAAACTGGTATGGCAAGGTCAACTCAAGCGACACGGGCAAGCCATTCTTGGCATATCGTTCTCGCCACCGTTGCGTTATGAGCGCGTGCGGGTCGCTGCCTTGGGGGCAATACAGCTTGCATGCCATGCAACTAGTACAGTTACCAAGGACACTGTTTGATGCTTGGTTATCGATGATATTCGAGATCTCTTGCTTTGCCGTTGATTCCGGTAATTCTACGACTGGGCATTTCGAAAAACATACCCCACACTGGTTACAGCTCGCTGCATCGAAAGTAGCTTTGAAAAAATCTTCCGCGTTGTCAGGAACATCCACGCTAACATTCCCCCTCCTCGATTTCAAACCAAAGTGGCCAATCGTCTCGTCCGTGGCACCGGTAATTGAACAATATTTCCTCGCCAGGGGCTATATCCTTCGTGGCCTTGAAAACAATGCTTTTTCCAGGATAGTCAAACGTGTATTCGACGTTGGGATTCGAGGAGTGATTAATGAACTCTATGTCATTCAGTGCAATAGCGTAAGTTAGTGGCTTGCCCTCCTCATCCATGTCCCATTCGAAAATGTAGCAATACAAGAGCGTGTCTTGAATCTGGATGTAGTCCTCAGGTGATAACACTACAACGGATGCCACCTCGACGATCGATCCTGCTTCGATGGGTTCTGTCGCAACGAGGCCCCGTCCTTTGCTGTCCGAGATGAATCTCACGGCAAATGGTTTCGTCATTTTAATCAATGAATTTTATTTAAAGACTTTATTATTCGATTTCTTCCAAATGATACTCGTTCGTGCCCACGCCCATTTGTTCCAAGAACTTCAAGACCACGAAAGGATTCTTAGCATGGATCTTTTCAAACAAGTGTTCACCTTCCACGAGTTCCCAGCCATCGGGTAATCCATCCGGCAAGAAGTTTTCCACCTTGATTAAGTCGAGGGAAGCCTTGTCTATCGCGACCAGGTCTTTCGAGGCGATGATGCCGATGTCGGGAACGATGGGAGGCGTCGAAAAACCCCAGCAATCGCAAAAGATCGTGATGTTCATGAGGAGATTGATGAAGAGCACATTTTCAGGTCCGAATTTACCAACAATTTTCTCGGTCACGCGTGCCATAGCTTCCTGGAAATCCTCGAAGGAGGTCTCGGTTGTCGTCAAAGCGTCCTCGGGACATGACAAGACGCAGTGCCGGCAATACTTACAATTATGGAAGAAAATCTCGATCTTGTCTTCTTCCTCGTTATACTTGATCGCCTGGCGATCGCAACCTTCCACGCACGTGAGGCATTTGCTGCATTTGGCAGGATCCCATATGATGCCACCCTCGAGCGAGTGCATCTTGGGACGCGTGTTGTCCGACACGCAACCCATGGCGATGTTCTTGACAGACCCACCGAAGCCACACGCGCCATGCCCCTTGACATGACTGAGCACGATCAACACGTCAGCATCTAACAATTCCGCTCCAACCTCGGCAGCATCGAAGGTTTTGAAGTTCACGTCGATGATCTTCGGCGTTCCATCTTCTGGAAAAAGATGCACGATGGGACATCCAAACGTTTGCTCCGTGTATCCGCGTACCTCGCAACCTTCGACTTTCTCGTCCGTAACAAACACGGACTGAGCCCCAGCTTCCTTGATCTTGTCAACAAGCAATCTAACGAAAAATGGATGCACGGTCGTGAAACTTGCCTTGGCGAATTTCGCGCCGAGGTGCATCTTGATGCACACCCGCTTGCCAGCTACGATCTTGGATAATTCAACAGCATCGAGCATCCGTTGGAATTTTGCTGGTAACGTGAATTCGGCCGCGAGCTTATGAACCCGTGGCGAAGCGAAAAAAACCTGGCTCATGGCTTGAAATTAGGCTTGAGGCTTTATTTCAATTTCCTTGGAACTTGGAATGTATCCAAAAAAAGATTATTACATATGACTCTTGTTCGGGGTTTAGCTTTAAATATGGTATTAATGAGAGGAATAAGGAGGGATGAGAAATGCCAGTAGCACAATTGGATAACTTCCGTGAAGATGTTCGCGAATTTCTCGAAGCATATTCGGAACTTCAGATGAAGATAGCCGTGGAATATGCCATGAAAAACGCGCCAGAACTTGCAAAAATAATGCCAAAAATCACCGCAAATAATGCAAAATATTTCAGCGGCGAAGCGACGATCGAGGATCTCTGGAACGTTATGTCGATGGATGAAATGGTTGCAATGGCCGGCGGGCTCCGCTATGTTACGGAAAAAGTTATGGCCGCTCCATTAGAACAGAACCCGTTATCCCCTGATATTCAGGTTGAAGCCGTGGACATCGATGGAGTTCCCGCGGAATGGCAAATCGTTCCTGAGGCGGCGGCGGATCGAGTGCTTCTCTATTTTCACGGAGGTGGCTGGGTACTCATGTCACCCCTGACTCATCGTCTTTTCACGATTGCCCTGGGCCAGGCAACAAAAATGCGCGTGTTGAGCGTGGATTATCGCCTCGCGCCGGAATATCCATTTCCGGCCGCTTTCGAGGACTGCATGAAGGCTTACCAGTGGTTGCTGGACCAAGGAATCCAACCGGGGAACATAGTCATCGCAGGAGATTCCGCCGGTGGAAACCTGACTTTAGCCACAATCTTGAACCTCCGTGACAAAGGCATGCCGCTACCCAGGGGAGCAGCATGCTTCTCCCCGTGCACGAGTTTCGTTCCATCCGATATGGACTTGGAGAAGGGAAAAACCGACCCCATTCTTGGCGATGCTGGCGTATTCTGGTGGCTCATTGCTTATCTGGGTCAAGAGCATCCCGCCGATATCTATAACCCCTACATCTCCCCATTACTTGGAGATTTGCAAGGGTTTCCGCCGGTGCTCATCCAATCGTCTACGCCTGAATTATTGTATGAACAGTGCCAAAAATTCATTGAAAAAGCAAAAGAGGCTGGAGTCGATGCGACATTGCAAGCGTGGGATGGTTTATTCCACGTATGGCAAGGTTTTGCATTGGGAGTCTTGCCCGAAGCACAAGAGGCGATCGACAAAGCTGGCGAATGGATCCAGAATCTTTTTGCATAGACTATTAACGATTATTTTCCTTTTTGAAGTAATATTTCTTGGCCTCGTTCTACCACGTGGCACGATTTCGCTGATATTCTAAAAATGACCGATGTGGTGTTCCCGGGAGATAATTATATATCCTGCATTCTGGATATTTAATTGATATGCAATTCCAAAAAAACCGGGATGAATAACGGATGAGCTTTAGTAGCAAAGAACTTATCGTCCATGTAAGCAAGCGAGCACGGAATGCATTCGGGATAACGCTGCTTGCAGTGCTCATTTATGGCGCGGCGGCTGGCATTTATGCCGGTATCCTCTCCAATTATCAACCTACTTTGACGGATATACCTTTTTCCTTGACAACACATACCAACCAAGCCTTTCCTATCATCGTGGGGGATCAGCAGGCTGTGAAGATAAAATTGACCACGGACAGCTCCCAGGACATGTATCTAATTGCCGCGAGTGCTTTACCTGCTGCGCAGAGTGGAAATCTTGATTACATAATCCGATGTGGCGCCGGTCAAGAAAGGACCAGCGACCCCCTGGCGGCGGGGACTTATTACGTGTTCATGGACAATGAGGAACCGTCGACGCACACGGGAACGATTTCCTATGCGGCGTTTACCCAAACAAACCAAGCAGTCATGTGGTGGGGTCTCTCTATTATCATAGTCATTGGCTCGGGCATGGCCATTGGCTTGATTATATTGGGCATTTCTAATGCACGCATTTCAAAAAAAGGTAGATCTTAGAGAAGAGGTTTCCATTTTTCCCTATTTTTCATCATTGAATTAATTTCGCAAAATATAAAGTGAAGGCACTCATCGCGAAAGATCAAATTTTTCTATCCTTCAGTAGAATATTTGCGTGATCAAGGAGTTTCACCGCTTTTTTCCAGTCGTCCCCTATGTATGCCACGTTGACCCAATGGACTAAAAGACTTGTGGTTGCATTTGATGGCCCTTTCAATGCTCGTGCAGCGATCGTGTACAACCTTTCACGTGATGAATTTGGTTTCTCCTAATTATGCGAATCATTAATTACACCACATGCCACATTAATTCGTAATGCTTGAATGTCGTGATATAAATGCTAGACATTAGAAATCTGACCGTCGCCGTTGGAGACAACAAAGCGGATGGACACAAGACGATATTGAAAGATCTTTCTCTCAACGTTGAGGATGGCGAGGTGCACGTGATCTTCGGTCCCAACGGCAGTGGAAAAACGACGTTGGTCCAGACCCTTCTCGGCTATCCTGGATACACGATAGAGGAGGGCACAATAACATTTAATGGAACGGATATCACCACGCTATCGATTAACGAACGGGCCAACCTGGGACTTGGCGTCGTGTTCCAATATCCGCCCGCGGTTCGTGGCGTGAAACTCAATGACATGGCAAATCTTGTTTCTGGCCACAAGGGGTCGGACGAGATCTTTGATGAAACTGCAGAATATGCAAAGAAACTGAACATGACCGAATTCCTTAATCGTGATGTTAATCATGGGTTCTCTGGTGGTGAAAAAAAGCGTGCCGAGGTGCTGCAGGTATTGCTCCAGAGTCCACAAATGTTGCTGCTCGATGAACCTGATAGCGGTGTCGATGTCGAGAATGTCGAGATCATCGGGCGGATGCTCAACAAGTTTTTGCAGCGGGATTTGAAACCCATGGCACGAAAGAAATCGGCGATCATCATCACGCATCTCGGGTACCTTCTCAATTTTGTCAAGACAGACCGGGCTCACGTGCTTTGCAATGGCCAATTCTTATGCTCTGGCGATTCAAAAGAGATCTACGAGAACATTCTCAAGAACGGCTTCGACAAGTGCGAGAATTCGTGCCTGTACTCCGTGCGCGAGGAAGATGCCAATGGATGTGCGACGAAGGAGTGAGAATCCGTGTCAATGTTAGATTTAAATCCCGGTGATTTCGAGATTCAAGATGCTGATGCGCACGAGCAAGTCGATTCTGTCGGGGAACTCAGCGAGGAAATGAAAGAAAAACTCACGCGTATCGGTCTAACGCTTGCAGATGAAAGCGGGGCTGGCACGTATTTGCAGCGCGATCAAACCGCGAGCCTCTGTCATCAGAAATCGGCGAATGTCGAGGTCATTCCCATCAAGCAAGCAATGGCGACGTATGATTGGGTGCAAGGCTATTACTGGAACGTTATCAAGCCCGACACTGACAAGTTTACGCAAGATGCAGCGGACCAGGATGCCTCGATCCAGGGCTATTTCATCCATGGGTTGCCTGGACAAATCGAGCGATTGCCCGTGCAAACTTGCCTTTACGTTGAATCAAGGAACACGCGGCAAATCGTGCACAACGTGATCATCGCCGAGGAAGGCTCGGAAATCAACATCATCACGGGTTGCGTCGCCCATGGTGGCATCGGCAGGGCCATGCACGAGGGCATCTCGGAATTCTACGTGAAGAAAAATGCCAAGATCACGTTCACGATGATCCACGAGTGGCAAGAGCAAATGGAAGTGCGCCCGCGGACCGCGATTATGCTCGAGGATAATGCATCGTTCATCAACAATTACATCGTGTTGAAACCAGTAAACACGATCCAGACGAACCCAATCGCGTACCTCAACGGCGACAATAGCCGCGTGATGTTCCAGACAATCGTGTACGGTCGCCAGGATTCGAAAATGGATCTCGGCACCCGTGCCATGCTCGTCGGCAAGAACACATCCGCGGAAATAATTTCCCGCATCATCACCGCCGATAATGCCAACATCGTTGCGCGTGGCCTGATCGCTGGCCAAGGCACCGGCTGCAAGGGGCATCTCGAATGCCGGGGTTTGTTGCTCTCGAACACGTCGCGCATCGATTCAATTCCCGAACTCGATGCCAAGAATCCCGACGTAAGCATCACGCACGAGGCTGCGGTTGGTAAGATATCGCAAGACGAAATCAATTACTTGATGGCCCGTGGCGCGACCGAGGACGAGGCGACGGCGATGATCATTAATGGTTTTTTATCATTCGACTTGTCAGAGTTGCCACCAGAAATCGCTGCTGACACGAAAAAACTCGTGGACAAGACCATGAAAGGCTTGTAACCAGCCGGAAAAAGGAAAAAATCGAAAATATCGTGGTTGAGTTCACCAGATATTTTATCCTCATTTTTCTGTTCAATTGTAATTTCTTTCGATTCAGAGGTTGCAATCAGATTATCATAATTGATTCATTAATCTAAAGTGCTAAAATAATAGAGGATCATAAATTGAAATAAACAGATTCTAACTACCTATTAATGAAAACTAGAAATAATAAAAACACATTTCATTATCATTATCCAATGGAGTTTAATGGACATAAGTGGGTAAGTTTATATGGTTAAAGATTCTTTTGATCAATGGAATACGGGAACTCGAGTAATGGCATAGCGGTGATTACATTCAACACGTGGAAAATGAGACTGAGCAAGATCGCTAACTATTCGAGCGCGATCGTCGTGAGCCTGTTCTTGATCATGGGCATGGAAGTCGCTCTCTGGTATTACTGGAACCTCCCTGTCGAAACATCCCAGATCCTCTTGTTTTGCGCGCTCATTTCCTTCTTCGCGCTTGTCCGGGCCATCCTCGCGTTGAACGTGGATATTGCCCTCGGATCACGCATGAAATGGAAGATGTTATTATCGTTCACGGGCTGGTCAGTGATTTCCTTTATTTGCGGAGCCTATGCGTCGGTATCAGCTGTGCATGTCGTGAACACTACCGTTTTCCCGGTCATAAGCATGCTTGCCTATATTTGGAAATCGTACCTGCTGTTATTCGTGACCTGCGTTAATTTCGTGAGCGCCATCTTGCTATTTCACAAGCTCGCCATGGCAATCCAGATCGACACGGTCGAGTGGTTCAAGCGCGGGTTTGGCTCTGATGGCGATCCGCCGAAGATCAGCATAACCCCGATAGCCCGCAACATCATGATAGGGCTTATCGCCCAGTTCGTGCTGAACGTGGTAATGTTTGCTTTCGGGTCGCCCGAAGCATTCTTCCAAGCGATGACCTTGTATGCCAAGGAATTGCTGCACTTGTTTGGATTCACGATCACGATATAAAAAAAAGAAGAAGAGTGAAAAAAATGGACTATAAAAAGCCGATCATCAACATTTTCTGCTCGAATAAAGGCGGTAGTGGAAAGACATTGTTCTCGCTCGTGTCGATGCTGCACGGGTATTTTAACGGGGCGAGAGTTGCCGCCATCGATCTTAATTTCCAAAATCCCGATACCGCCACGATCTTGCAAGGCCTCATCGTCGATCCGCATGCCGGCGAGGCGCCCATCATTAACGAAGGCACGACACTTGCTTACCGGGAGGAATTCATCAATGACCGGCTTGTCTCTATCCGGCCGCATCCTCTCTATCATAAAGAATATCAAGTGTTGACATTTCTCGATCAATTTCTTTTTACTAATGAGGGGCGGTTTGACCTCATCGTGGTCGACACGGGGCTTAATCTTCCGAACTTGATGCCCGCGGAGCTGGACGGCGAGAAGTGGCCGCGATCGCGTCCCGTTCCTACTATCTGGCAGCTGTACACCTATTCAGCCGGCCTGCGCCCGTGGGAAATGGAGGCATATGACGAGACTGTGGCGATGTTCCGCCAATTTTTCCACCCGGAATTTGATGCTCGAAACCTGATCCACGTGTTCAATCCACAAGCTTTCATCCCGAATTCCCTCAACGACAACGTGAAGTATGCCATATGGGCACAATACAAGTTCGACGGCGCAGACCAGATGATCAAGCGGCTCCAAAAGGCAGGGAAAAAAGACCTCTACGCGGCGATCGACTGGGACACGTTCAGGAAAGAGATATTGCTCGAGGTACGCAGCGAATTCTGGCGCCAGCCACTCGGAGAATACTGGAAAGATGAAATTCCAGCCATTTTTCTCGTCGTGGCCAACAATTTCTTGAAGGCACACAATATCGTCCCGACGAACATCTTTTTCCATCCGTACGTGTACCATCGCGTCCAGATGCTCGTCGATGACCTCCTTATCCGCCGAGGCAAGAGCTTGGAGAGCATCAAGGACCTGATCGAGCCCGTCTATGATAATTTCGTGGACTTTCTATCGATCAAGGAACATGGCATTGCAGCCCCCCTACTTGGGAAGGAGCCTGTCGATGTTGAGGAATCGCAAACCAGCTTGACTTCCGCTGGGGAGACTGGATAATAATAGCAGGTGAGAAACTCATGGAAATGAGAACGTCGCATGATACACCCGTGGAAACCGGATCAATCATCACGTCGATGGAGCGAATGCTTTGCCCTGAATGTGGCAGCAACGAGTTGATAGAAGATATTCATCGTGGCGAGCGCATCTGCTCCAATTGCGGCACGGTCGTTGAGGAAAATACATTTGATTTCTCGGCTGACCGGCGCGCATTCACCACAGAAGAAATCGTGAAGCGCAAGCACAACGGCGGCCCGATAACGGCTTTGACTGATATAGCCTGGACGAACGTTATAAAGGTCACCGATCGGAACGGGAGTGCGGATCTCAAGCGTGCAGCTCGGTGGAACTCGCGATTTTCATGGGAGAAGAAGAATTTTCTCATGGCTGCGAACGAGATCAAGCGCGTGTGCGCGAGCCTATCGCTTCCCAGGGTCGTCGCGGAAACCGCGGCCACGTATTACAAGAAAATGCAAAAACGAAATGTAATGCGAGGTCGTTCCATTAATGGCTTTGTCGGGGCCTGCGTGTACCTGGCCTGCCGTGTGAACAAGATACCACGTTCCGTCGATGATGTCTACGCGGAGATGCCTGACACGACCGACAGGGACATTAGGATTTGTTTTAAAGTGCTCGTCACCGAGCTCGGGATAAAATTGCCGAGGATCGATGCGAACGCGCTACTGCCGCGATTCGCGAGTGCGCTCGGCATTTCTCAAGAGGCAACGGGCATTGCGGAACAATTGATGTCCGCGTACGCGCGTCACACGACGATTTCCGGAAAGGATCCCAAGGGTATCATTGCTGCTGCCATTTACATTGCATGCAAGAAGGTCGGGGAAACCACCGCGCAAAAACTCGTTGCCGAGCAGTGCGGGGTCACCGAAGTCACGATGAGGTCTCGCATCAAGGAATTCAACGCGTTATTGCATGTTTAACCTTGTCTTGTTAATTTCAATCACGCCCCGTGGGATGCAATAAAACCTGGCCATAATTTTTTCTAAATGCATCATGAAAAGAGAAATAAATGGTGCCAAGGGGGAGACTTGAACTCCCGACAACTGGATCTTCAGTCCAGCGCTCTCCCGGGCTAAGCTACCTTGGCATTTTATGAGTTCTTATCGAGCTCGTATAATTTTCACGTTTTCGGGAGATCGGTGCAAATTCATTAGAGGATAACGAGCACAAAAAAGCATCGATGATAAAAAAAGTTTTGTTATAGGAATTGGTCTCGAATTCCCATAAGTACGCTTTTTCCAGATACATCGTGACGAAACTCGAATTGACACTGCCAACCGTCGATTCAAACCAAAATGTTAAACGTTGAGAAAGCAAACAACTTAAGCGGGTATCAGACTCATGGATGAAGTGGAAATTAACTGCCCTAACTGCAAAGCTTCACTTCCGAAGGAATTGCAGCGTGAATTATACGCCGGGAAATCCATCACGTGCGAGAATTGCGGGATCTTGCTCGTGCCGCGGGTGCAAGGACAAGCTAGCACGCTCGTCGGCGAGCCCAGGCAAGTCTCCAAGGCCGAAAATTCCCCCGGCGTAGTCGAAATTTCCGGGAGCGATTCATCTCCTGCGAGGGCAGCGACACCTCCCCTCTCCAAGCGCCAGGAGTGGTTGGAATCAAGGGAACAACGCAACCAGGAACGTCGCGAACGCTTCGAGGCGCGCATCCAACAACGCTATGAATCATGGGAGCAGCGCTATCAACAACGCCACGAAACCAAGGATCAACGCAATCAAGAACGAAACGAAACCAAGAACCAACGCAATCAAGAACGAAACGCAATCAAGGAACAACGCAATCAAGAACGAAAGGAGATTAAAGACCAACGCAAGATGGAGAGAAAAGCTTCGATCCAAGCACCATCACGTCCCTCTCGATCCCCGCCATCAATCACTCGGGAAGATAGATCGCGTGAGCACCTGGACCGCTTGAAGGGTCACATTCACGCGTTTAACCGCGCGTCCTTGGACTTGTTAAAGCTGTTTCTTGGCTTGTTCTACATCATCTCGATCGCGGGTATGGTATACACGCTCATATTTTACCAGTTTAACATCGTGTTACTCGTCACGTTGCTCTTGAAATTGCTACCGCAATACGTGATCGGCGCGTTCATGTACTGGTACGAGACCCGGAGACTGCACCCATGGCTTTCACGGGATCAATACGAGTTCTATGGCATCGACATCGTGATTGTTGGCATCGTCGGTCTTCAGGTGTATGGCATTGGTATTTTCTTGCTCATCAAGGGACTGATGGTTATGGATTACATGATCCGGCAGGATCGCCTCTCGCCGAAGCTACGTCGCGACGTCCTTATCGCATGCATTAACGGTCTCGACGAGATATCGTGGATGATTCCTGTCCTCGGAGCAACATTCGCATTTAGCTCGATGGCAATAGCGATGGTAAATAGCGTCGTCTATTATGCTCCGGATCCAGCATTCATCACTTTTCTCGTTCTCGGACTCTTCGGCATCATTTCCGCGAATAATGACTTGCAAAAGGTGTCGCCCCGGATTCGGGCATGGAAGTTCAACAAGCTCGGCGGAAAAACGCTCGTGAATGCCTTCCTTGGATGCGCGTGCTTCGGATCGGGAATACCCTTGCTCGTGAAGGCGATTCTCTTGTTCTCGATCGACTCGTTCGATCGGCATGCCCCAGCCCCCGCAACCAATATAGAGCAGCCAGAAAACATGCAGCCACCACAGCAACAAGAAGAACCTCAGCCATTGCCACGACCAGGACTCCGAGGGCCAGTTTTGAAACCACAACAACCGATCCAGCCTGTCATCACGGCATCGCCTGCCCCGCCCAACAAGGCACCAGGGACGTTGCATGAACGTGCGCCTGCAAAGGCAACGAATCCAGCCAGGGTCAAGGCTAAACCGGCGTCTCCCGCGCCAATATTGTCCCGCAAAAGCCCGGCATCGATCGAAGCATTTTTACAGAGGAGTTTCAGCGTGCTCACCCCGCGCGTGCGAAAGCGCCTGATCAAGCTGAAGAAAATGGGGATGTCGGATGCAGAAATCGAGGACGTGGCTGAAGAGCTCGTATTTCACCCGGAATTCGAACAATTGGACATCATCGATGACTACATGTTGCTGAACAAGGATGACGTCGATCCCATGCACTTTCTTGCCGTGAGAAATATGAGATATGACGAAAACACGAAAAAATGGATTCTCGACCAGCTCAAGATTATACCCGAGAAAGATATCCCGGCATTTCTCGACCAGATGAAAAATTCCCAACCAAATTGAATCGACCCAAGTGGCATCGTTCATGGCCTTGATGGAACGAAAGCGCGAGAAGAAAGGAAAGGGTACCGATGAGAAACCTGCCAAGCAGGTTTCCCCCGCGCCTCGAGAGCAAGGACCCGTGGTGACTGCATCGACCACGAAGCATCGATCGCTGGAGGAGACGCCAGGTGCCCAGGATATTCCAGAATCAATCACGACCAAGCATAAGCCACGATCTCTCGTCGAAGCGGCCGCAGCGGTTTCCAGCCAGGATGCCACGGATACCGATGCTCCCTCCCTGGAAATGATGACCTCCCCACCGAATCCGAGCGATCTCTTCCTCATCACGAAGGAAACATCGTTCGTGCGGCCATCAAACCACGAGGATTCCATTACAGTTTCCGAGGAACAGGCAACGAAGACCGTTGATGATGTTGACACGGAAGCAACGGAAAAATCGGGGGATGCACTGGCCGGGGTAGAATACGAGGATCTTATTGACATCGAAAAGGACATCTTGCGCGTCGCTAAGGACTCCTTGAAGAAGAAACGATACGAGGCCGACATCGGGTTTGAACCCTTCACGCCCATGGTCGATAAACTTCTGAATGATTGTATTGCCAAGTATCATTCCCAAAAAGGATATTCCAAGGAAGCAATCATCGAAACTATAAAGGGACTTGTAGATCAGAAATGGATCGTCACCGCGGAACGAAGGACGAAGGATGAGGTTCTCGAAACAAAGCTTTACCAAGATATTATCAAGATGCTGGAAGAGTATCCGGGAACGCACGCCAGGGATGATCGTGTCCAGGAATTATTGGGGATAACGAGGAACCCATTTCTCAAGCACGTGCTTGTCCTGGAACGATTTGACTTGATAAAAAAACGTAAATTTGGCAAGCTTTGGAATTTCTTTGCCTTAAATTTCAATGAAGACGACACGATAGCCGAGCTCGTGGTCGTATTATATAACGACATTGTCCGTCAGCTCATACAATTATTGTTGAAGAATCCTGATTTAACACTCATGGAGCTGGCAGAAAGCGTGATTCCTCCGGTGTATCACGGGGCCATTCAATACCACCTGAAAAAACTCGAGGAACTGGGGCTTGTGAAACCCGACGGAACCCGTCGTGTCATTGATACCGATATTCTCCAGCGATACAACGCCGTGGTATGCGATACGTTGAAGATCCAAGAACCTATATTATGATCTTGGTTTGAATATCGCTAACGCCACGGCAACACGCAAGCCATTTTTTGAGTGCGAGGAAACACGAATTGCTGGAAAAAATTAAATCTTACATGTTGTTTCCTCGAAGCATGGATACAGAGCAGATCATTGCCATCGAGAACGCGCATGATTCTGGGCAATTCAACAAGAAGATCCAGATCGTGAAAGGCGAAGGCGCCCTCCTCTATGGTGCCGACGGGACAGAATATGTCGATTGCGTGGGAGGTCACGGTGTATCGGTCATCGGGTACTCCCATCCCCGCATTATCAAGGCCATTGAAGCCTACCTGGAAGCACACAAGCCCATCACGTGCGGGCACTTCTACGATGAATCCAGGGCAGGACTCATCCAGGGACTTATCGATTTGATGCCCGAAAATTCCGGATTATCCCGCGTGTTTTTCTGCAATTCTGGCACGGAATCGATCGAAGCTGCCTTGAAGTTTGCCATGAAATACAAGAAAAACATCAAGGACAAGGAAATCATCGGTTTCAAGCGCGCGTTTCATGGCAGGACGCTCGGCGCCTTGTCGATCACGTTCGATCCCCATTTCCGCGACGATTTCGTCTTGATTCCTGGCGTGCACCATGCATCGTTCAACGACGCCACCTCCGTGCGCCAGTTGATGAACGAGAACACCATCTGCGTCATCCTGGAACTCATCCAGGGTGAGCAAGGCGTGTACCCAGCAGACGTGCAATTCGTGCAAGAGTTGCGCGAGCTCTGCACGGAACGTGACATCCCCTTGATTTTCGATGAAGTACAGACCGGTTTCGGTCGAACGGGAAAGATGTTTTGCATGGAGCATCACGGCGTCGCTCCAGACATCTTGTGCCTCGCCAAGGGCATCGCGGGGGGCATTCCCATGGGCGCGACGATCACGACCGATGCAATCATGAACTCCGTCGACAGTGGATCGCACGGCACGACTTTCGGTGGCAATCCTTTCGCGTGTGCTGTCGGGGTCGAGAACTTGAAAATATTCGCAGAGGAAGGAATCATAGACAATTGCAACAAGGTAAGCACATACTTGTTCCCCGAGCTCGAACGCTTGCGCGAAGCTTATCCCGCGATCAAGGAAGTGAGGGGTAAAGGGCTCATGATCGGCATTCAAATGCGGGACCCCTTGAAAAAAACCAACATCGTGAAGCGATTGCAAGACAAGGGCGTTCTCGTGTTAACGGCGGGCATGGCAATTCTCAGGTTACTTCCACCTCTGGTGATCACGGAGGAACAAGCCATGCACGTTATCGATGCAATGGAATCCACATTGCAAGAAATTTGACAGCGAGAATTACTGGAATCTTGAAAGCCCGATTAAAAAAAGGAAAAGCTCTGGAAATTAAAAAAATCACGAACCATTTCTTGCTTTTTCCACCAGTTCGTTGTATTGTTTCAAGAATTTTTCTGCATTTTTTGCCACGTGTTCAGGCTGCGTCTTGAAGATCGCCGCGATCTCGGCAAGTGGATCCCCAGTGCATTCTGTCGTGTCGGTCAAGGAAAGAAGCTCTTCGGGTATTTCCTTGCCAGAGCCGACGAGCTTCTTGAGCCTCTTCCATTTCGTGAAAATTTCCTGGCCGCGTGCTGGCACTTGCGATGGTTCAACTCCAAATATCTTGGCAGCTTCATCGAGCATGCCGCTCTCCCAGCTGGCTGTTGATTCTGCTGCCGGTCCTGCCGTGAACTCGATGCGGACGATGCCATCCTGGATCTTGGTGCTCTTGATGATCTTGATCGTGCCGATTTCCCCGGTTTCATGCAAGTGCGTGCCTCCACAAGCTTCGACATCGAGTCCGTCATCGATTTCAACGATGCGGATATTCTTCCCAGGCACTGCACCGCCCTGGTAAATCGCCATGCCATAAGCTTGCTCTGCTTGGGAACGGGGCATGAAACTCGCCTTGACAGGCAAGTTTTCTTGCACGATGCGATTCGCCTCGTTTTCGATTGCCTTTTCTTGGTCCTTTGAAAGGGAATCATAATGCGTGATGTCGAGGTGTGCCTTTTCCAGCGTTTTCTTGGCACCTGCTTGATTCACGTGGCTGCCTAGCACGATTCGTGCCGCGGCGTTGACGACGTGCGTTGCCGTGTGGTGCTGCGAGAGTTGGTTCCGAACTGCCTTGTCGACTGTCACCAAGACCGTTGCACCTTCTTCGAACGTTGGTGGCTTGTCCATCACGTGCACGATGATGCCACCTTCCTTGAATGCATCGTTGAAGGGTTCGCCATTGATGGTGCCGATGTCATGGAGTTGTCCACCCGACGTCGGATAGGTAATGGTCTTGTCGAGGATGACGAACTTGTCGATGATCTTGAGCACCTCCGCCTCGGTTTCAAGCTGGGTGTAATCGTCGTAATACAAGGCTTTCGTGTCGGGTATGCCCGTCAAGTCGACATCGATCTGGCGTTTCGTCGCGTGGATTTGCTCTTGCTTTTCGTGTAGTTCGCCAACACGCTTGTAAAAGTCGTCAGGGATGTCGATGATCTGGCCATTATTTGCCGCTTCTTTTTTTATGAACTCCGGAGCAATTCCCTTGGAATCATAAAGCTCCAGCATCCGATCAATCGTGATTTCCTCGTTATCCTTGAATATTTTCTGCAACAATTTTTGCACGTTTCCCTTGGTTTCCTCGAATTTATCCTTCTCGAACGCAAGGATTTTTTTCACGTTCGCCACGCCGTCCAGAAGTTCTGGAAACAAGGTTTGCAATTCTTCGGCATGCCATTCCGCGATCTCGCCCAAATCGAGATTCCAACCATATTCCTCGATGAAACCGAGTGCCCTCCGTAGTATAACGCGCAAGTTGTAACCACCGCCGGTGTTCGAGGGTAAACCGCCATCATTGATCGCAACGAGCAATGCACGCGTATGTTCCACGATGGAGTAAATTGCAGCCATGGGCATGATTTTTTCGCGTAGAATCGCTAGATCGACCTGCATCTCATCAGCGACGCGCTTCCAAGCCTCCTCTATGTTGTCGACCTCGTCAACATTCAAGTAAGCGCTGAACCTGGAAAATTTGTTGTAGAGTTCAAAATCAGGTTCCACGTTGGTTATTTCACGCACTTTCTGGAGCACTGCCGGAAAAATTGCCTCGTACATGTTGGGCGTGCCCTGGGAGAACCACGCGATGCGTTCCATGCCGAGGCCCATGTCCAGTACCTTGAGCTTTAATTCCCTGTCGCCTTCTGGCGTCTGTTCGAATTGGGTGTACACCTGATTGAATAACTCGACCCCCCTTGAGAAAAACTCCAGGCACGGGCCAAACGAACCACCACCAGCCCATGCATCTTCGTGAATCGTGATTTCCGCTTTATCGAGCCCGATACCAATCGTGAGAAATTCGTAGATGTCGGTGAAAAATTGCTCTTGATCCCATTCCTCTCTTGAAAGGAAAGCGTGCTGCCCGATCATGACGAATCCCGTGCAATGCGAGCCGGTGATGCCGACATTATCGATGTCTCCAAATCGCAAGCAGAATTGTGGAATGATCAGTTTCTTTGCTGGAGGTTCCGACTCGCCCGTGATGACATATGGCTGGAACGCTGCGATCGAAGCCATCGTGTAGGTGGTCGTTGGATTCCACCGTGACACGACCGGATACCGATTCACCTTCTTGTATCCGCGGGGTACGAACATTTCAACGATCTTGTTCCACACTCCCTCGTATGAGAGTTTAATTTTCGATGGGTTATCGGTCACAACGTCAAATCCCCCGCTACACGCGGGATCCCCACACACGGTTCTTTCTTCATTCACTGTCCAAAAGTACATTCCACATTTTTCGCATTGCTTGCGCAAGAAACCCTCGGCAGTCAACTTTTGCGTCGGATAATACGCATCTGGATTGCTAGAGGCCACCTTTTTGAACTCTTTCTTTTGTTGCTTGTCGGTTAGCATGATCATCGAACTTCCTCGCTAGATATCGAACTTCAGGCCATGATACTGCGAGAACTGACTTCTATGTATCATTTAATTACCCCCGTGAAAAAAACGTGGCGGGTCGAAGGTTTACGCGTGAAACCTTTTTTTGAACTTGCATTCAAGAAGGTAACATTGCATTAACGGACGAAGTACCATGGCGGGAGACTGTCTGAAGATCGGCATCGTGGGCGCCGGGTTCATAGTGAAAGCATCGCATGTTCCAGCGATTGCTCAATCGGAAAAATGCGTTATAAAAGGTTTTTTTGATATAAAAAAGGAACTTGCCGACGAATCAAAAAAATTGTACCTACGCCAACTCAAAAAGCACAAAAACCCATTGCTTGAAACGGCAATAGCAGAGACCAAGAGCTACGATTCATTAGAGTCCTTGATTGATGATGTCGATATCATTAACATCGCCACGCCTCCTAAATATCATTTAGAAAATCTTAGGGCTGCAGTTGATGCTGGCAAGCACGTGATCTGTGAAAAACCCCTGGAAAGAAATTGGTGGGCTGTGAATGCATATTCCGATACATTTCAAGCGATAAGAGACAAGAAAGTCAAATTCGTCTTGCACACCCAAGCCATCTGGAATCCTCTCGTGCAGGCTGGGCGCAATCTGCTGGAAAACGGCATCGTGGGTGATATCGATCGAATCAGGATATTGCAGCAAGGCAAGGATCCAAAGCACACTGTCGCTCTTCCGGCCCTCTGGGACAAATTTAACTCGGGAGGCGGGTCGCTGACTGACATTGGCCCGCACCCGTACTCGGTGATGCAGTATTGGCTCGGAGGAAAATACAAGCCCGTGAACGTGAAAGCGAATTTACTCTCTGCAACGATCCCCGTGCGCACGATCGGTGGTAAACCTGGCACGAAGGTGACCGTGGAAGATGACGCGCACGTCACGATTACCTGGCGCGACGATGCCGGGCACGAACTCTGTGGAGATTTGGAAGCCACGTGGAACAAGCGGGATTGGGCAAATGGATCGAGGTGTGGTGGTCCATCCATCATGAATTATGAAGCACGTGGATCCAAGGGCGTTCTCACGTTCCCGTATGCACTGTTCAATTTATCGAGACCAATCGGTCTCGGTGCTGGATATGTTTTTCGGGGCGAGGATGGATCAAGAAGTGCTCTGAAATTCAAGATTCCGCCCCCCGGGATCGAGGACGCGAGCTTTTTTGATGAATTCATGGACGTGATCAATGGAAATACTAGAGCACGTAATGATCTTGAATTTGCCGAGGATATGCTCAAGGTCTTCGGTGCAGCCTACTTGTCACGTAAACGAGGCTTTGTTGACGTCACGCTCGATGAATTCATGACTTACGCAAATGACATCGCGAAGGATTTTCCAAAGCCTGATGATCAAATCGTAGCAGTCATCCGCGATTTGTTCGTGGATTTTTGAATCTGCCTAAATATGATTTCGAGTCTAAAGAAACGTTTGATAGCAATTCAGCATTAAGGCATCGTTTAAAGAGGCTTTTTTTATTCGATTTGAATTTAAAAATAAGAAGTGCATGAACATTTATTTAAACGGAAAACGAAGCTAATTCATAGCATATAGGGAATGGAACATTGATGAATACTGATTGTCGAATAGAGAGTTTAATCATGAAACGAAGCTCAAATCAGAAACGCGTCCTTGTTGTTGCGGCCGTGCTTCTCTTTACATTTTCGTTCGGGCTTTTCATCACGCCGGGAAAAGCGATGACGAATATCAATCCTAATCAAGCGGTCACTTCCATCAATGTGCTGGACATGACGCAAGATCCGAACGGAGCATTCGAGATCCGGTTGCGACTTGACGGGCGTATCAATATCACGTACGCGGTGGAAACTTTTGCACTCGCCGATACCAAGTATTCTGTTGGAAACACGTCTATAACGATCAAGGATAACAATAACCCAAACGTTCTCGTTAAATCGGTCGTTGCCAGTAATGACGTCATTTACACGAACACTACGACCACGATTGGCATCCAGAACGTTACTTGGAACAGCGACAATTCAAAAGCAACTCTCACCCTGAAAACGCCTCTATCCTTTAGCATCATGGCGGGTGATGTTATCAAGATAACGAATTACACGAAGATCGGGAGTCTCTCCCGGTTCGATGAATACGTGATTCATGGATTCATACCTGAAATTGATTCCAATTTCGTACAAAACATGGTAAATAACGTTACCATTGGCGGTAAAGGTTTGTTCTTCTGGGGTGGTTACTACCCGGCTCTCACGGATGAATTTCCGGTTGTTCAAAGTCTTCTCTTGAATATTATTCCCGTGATACTTACCGACCACTTTACTATTGAAGAGAATCTGTATCTCGATCAATCCTGGGTCGGCCAGATCGAGCTGAAGGTTAACGGTGATTATGGATATAACAGCAGCACAAATGATTTTACACTTCTCCAGCGAACCGTGGTCTGGGAATCAAGCCCTCTTGTCAAGGAACGCATTTTCACGGAAGATGCCAAGAAAGATGCCAAGGTCCTCGTGTACCAACCCGAGCAAGGCCGCTCAGCTTTGCAATATAATTTCACCGGAGGCGAGCCGCTCGTCGCGTTTACTGGAGATAACGTTAAATGCAAGGGACCAGTGGTGTGGGTGTCCATGTGCAGTGGTCAAACCACGGCTATCTTCTCGAAATACACGACGCAAGGTGCTGGTCCAAATTGGAATCGGGTGCCGATTCCTGGCGAGTTTGAATTCCATCAAGTGGAAGCAAACAAGCCGTTCTACCTCTGGCCCTATTTCAATTTCTTCCAATATCAGACAGCGATGTTCCTCGCCAATAAAACCGCGTCGCAGATCGATGATTACGCGTCATGGCCCTTGTCGCCTATCCCGCACTCGTCCCAGGCAGTAATGTGGATGATGTTCGTGGCTGCACTCTGGGTATTCAATTTCGTGCTTTTCTTCACGCTTGGCAAGAAGAAGAAGACCACTGGTGCAACTGGCACGCCTGCCGAGGTGACACCGACCACGCCTGAATCCAAGGAATTCAGACCTAGCAGCGAGGAAATGACCGCTGAGGAGCGAAAAGCTGCTGAGAAGCAACCCGAGGAGAAGTTAATGGAGGAACCTGGCGAATCAGAGGCGTCTGGTGCTCGCGCAGGTCCTCGTGGTCCGCAAGGGCCACATGGACCCGGCGGGGTCGGTCGGGCAGAACCAGCAAAGGAAGAGCCCGCGAGCAATGAAGATTTGCTATTGAAATTGGATGAAGAAAAACCGGAGGATGAAGACTCATGACATCAAAACGGACTCGACTGCTCATGGGCTTGTCGGCAACCATCTTGTTAGCCATTATTGGCACGTCCATGGCTACCGCGATATCACCACAGCAAGTCGGGTTTAAAAGATCCTTCTTTTGGCAACAAGGACAATGGCTCTCGTATGGCTTTGAATTTTACAACCAGTTCAAGCCGGGTGACAACGATTCGGGAAAATCCAAGTATTACCTTCCCAGCGTTGTTATCAATGCTAATTTCACCTATAACATAACCGGGGTTAA
>Ga0209039_10000553_pt1 | contig 36173 bp, 31 predicted proteins | sample BogFormECP12_OM1_FD_188238 | JGI IMG/M metagenome (GOLD analysis project Ga0209039, IMG submission 188238) | Bog forest soil microbial communities from Calvert Island, British Columbia, Canada - ECP12_OM1 (SPAdes) (version 2) | ecosystem: Environmental > Aquatic > Freshwater > Wetlands > Bog ...
CTGCATCCCCTGCAGGTAGCCTTTGTGCGGCAGGGAGGCATTCAGTGCGGTTTTTGTACCCCGGGTATGATCATGTCAGCGAAGGCGTTGCTGGAAAAGAATCCTAAGCCCACGGCGATGGACGTACGGAAAGCCATTTCCGGAAATCTCTGCCGGTGCACAGGATATCAGCAGATTGTGGATGCGGTTATCACCGCAGCGCAAGAAATCGCTAAATGACGGCTTTGTCAAAAGTCCATCTGCTTCGTTGCCAGCGCCCCGTGAAGCTGCGACGTACCACGAGGTACGCCTTTGCTCCCCGTGACTTGAGCGCCTCGCACCTGGAGCTTTTTACTTCGCCGCCAACAGAAGAGAACAAAACACGTGATCGCGATGTGAGGCTTATGGCCTCAAGGGAACGTGAGTTCCCGGTCCTTAAGCGAAGCAGTCCTCGAGCCTTGCAAGGCCGGTCCTCAAGCGAAGCGATCCTGATACGGAGGTTTTATGCTTGAAGGATTTGTACCGTTTCCGGAAGAATTTGCCAAGAGATACAAAGAGAAAGGCTATTGGGTCGGGAAGACCCTTGGCGAAGAATTCGATGAGGCTGTGGCTAAGTATGGGGAGCGGGTAGCGCTGGTGTGCAACGGCGAATATGTGAGCTACAGAGAGCTCGGCGAGCGCGCAACGAGACTGGCCCTGCACTTTATCGAGCGGGGCTTGCGGCCGTATGACAGGATGATCATGCAGCTCCCCAACGAGCTCGAATTTGCTTATGTCTATTTCGCTGCCGTAAAAATCGGCGTGATCCCCATCATGGCTCTTCCGGTTCACCGGGATGCCGAGATAGGCTTCTTTGCCCAGTTTACAAAGGCCAAGGCCCACGTTATTCCGTCAGCATTCAAGGATTTCTCTCACCAGACTATGTCCCGCGAGATCCGCAAGAAAACGCCTAGCCTGAGGCTCACCTTTGTGTCCGGTCAGAAGGTCGATGGAGAGTTTATTTCGATCTCCTCGCTGCTCGCAGACAAAATCGAAGAGCGTACACCGGTAGAATCTCTAAAAAAATTTCGCCCCGATCCCATGGAGCCGGGCGTATTCCAGCTGTCCGGAGGGACGACGGGTGTCCCGAAGATCATTCCGCGGACACACAATGATTACGCGCTCATGTGCAAGAGGGCCGGGGAAATCGTACGCATTACAAAAGACTCGGTGATGGGTATAGCCATTCCTGTGAACCACAACTTTGCACTCTGTTCCCCCGGACTGCAAGGGGTCATCTATCGCGGAGGAAGAGTCGTGTTAATCCCTTCGCCCAGGACCGACGTCGTGTTTGACGCGATTCAGAAGGAGAGGATAACCATCATGCCTACGCCCCCCGCTCTGCTGATCAGGTGGATGGAGGCTCCGGAGCTTGGTCGGTTTGATTTGAGTTCTCTCGAGGCGATACTGGCAGGCGGCGCGCGGTTAAATGCTGAGGCGGCGAAAAAGATAAAGCCGGTACTCGGCTGCGACTACCACCAGAACCTTGGGATGTCTGAAGGCATGCTTTTCTGGACCGAACGTGGTGATTCCGAAGAGCTGCTCCTGAATACTCAAGGGGCTCCCATGTTCGAGGATGATGAAGTCCGGGTGGTAGATGAAAATGAGAAAGAGGTTCCTTATGGAGAGCTTGGCGAGTTACTTGTGCGCGGCCCGACAACGATCAGGGGCTACTATAACTCTCTGGAGTACAACAGGAAGGCGTTTAGCGCTGATGGCTTTTATCGCACGGGTGACGTGGTAAAGATGTACAGAGGCAGGTATGTCAGCGTGGAGGGCAGGATAAAGGATACGATCAATCGGGGCGGTGAAAAAATAAGTGCCGAAGAGGTAGAGAATCACATCCTCGCCCACCCGAAGGTGGAAAACTGCGCTTACGTGTCCATGCCTGACCGCATTCTTGGAGAAAAAGGGTGCGCCTTTGTCTTGCCAAAAGGAGGCCAGAGCCTGACCCTCGATGAGCTCTGCCGTTTCCTCAAGGAAGAGCGAAATATTTCCGTCATCAAGCTTCCTGAGCGCTTGGAACTAGTTGACGCCTTTCCTATGACCGAAGTAGGGAAGATTGATAAGAAGGCTCTGCGCCAGATTATCACCGATAAGGTCGAGAAGGAAAGCCGGGGATAAGGAAGTCAAAGGGTCTTTTGCTTCCCCACCGTGAGGAAATTATTTCCTGCATGAGTGGTACACGTTCTCCTCAATTGTGAGGAGAAGGGCCGGCGAAATATTTCCGCCGCATGCCTGGAAGTGGCTCCAGCGCCCTGTGTTCATCAGTAATTCAGAGCTACACAGAAATTTTGAAACTCTGCGGCATCCAAAGAAGAATCCCGTTTTACTCTCCATTCATTCCTGGCACACTCCTTGCTGACCACTGGTAGAAGCTTGACCGGTAGCTCATCCGTAGGGAAGTCTAACGCGAAACGACGCTTAACCCGCGCGAGGCTCTCAGGAGCGCATGTGAGGGAGCTTAAGTAAGTAATGATACAGGCGATAAACGATAAAAATGGAGGGGGTGACTAAGTCATGCCTATGTTGTGGTTGAAGCGGCGATCCGGTCCGGTCTCACCGGCTCAGAAAGCTCTGGCAGTCTGTGCGGCGATCATTGCCGTCCTGCCCATGATGGTGTGCACCAGCGCACAGGCCACTGCGGAAAGTGCCGTCCTCAATACTTCCGGACCGTCCACTTTCCACGGAGAGATAGCCAAAGGGCTGAAGATCGAAATGAGACTCTACCAGGACGGCCCAAGCCTCCACGGTACCTACTCTTATGAAGCCTTCGGGGGCGACATCCAGTTGAAGGGCACGATTAACGAGCACGGCACGTTTGCGCTGCAGGAGTTCGTTAACGGCAAGGTAACGGGAAATTTCGAAGGAAAATTCGTGACGATGGACAGGATCGAAGGCAGGTGGTTCAAGAAATCGTCACAGGACAAAGGGCGGAGCTTTTACGTGGTTCGCACAGGAGGTAATATAGCTGCGACACAGGCTTCGGGAACTCCGAAACCGGCTAAAGTGGATCGCGAGCCCACGCCGACGACCAAAGAAATCAGGCCAGTTCCAAAAGCAGAAACAACGGGCAGAACCGCCCCTTTGGCAGCGGAAGCTCATCAACAAGCCGTGTCAAGTGTGAAGCAGCCGGGTGCAGCAGTAAGCAGAGAAGCGCCGGTTGCGCAGCCACAAAGTAAAACAGAACCTAAGGTTCAGCCGTTAGCCCAGGCTTCGGCACCCCAACAGCCACCTTTGAAAATCGAGCCGGACCAACCATCTTCCACGGGGCAGGTAGCTTTGAGTCCGAAGGCTGCAGAAGAGCCCCCCAAAGTCGCACCTGAAACAGAAATGCGGCCTGAAGAGAAACCCCATGTTGCGGGCAGAGCAGTTAACTCAGCACAGAAGAAGGGCTCATCATCGTGGGTAGACTTCTTCTTCAATCTCAAGGTAGGAGGAGCAGTCGGCGGCGTTCTTCTACTGGGTGGCGGGCTTGCCTGGCTGGCAATAGTGGCCGGCGGTGCAGCCGCATTTCGCGAAAACAGTGCTCTTTTTCGTCAAGCGCACGCGATGGGAGTTTCGTTCTTACCCGGAATTTTTCTGCTGGCGCTGGGGGTGGGGGCGGTACTAGCAGTCTTCGTCGAATAGCATGGCAGCTTGGCTTCATTCATATAGCTTCGTTGCCTGCGTCGGCACGACTCCGACGTACTTATAGTACGCCTCCGTCGCTATCCGACTTGTCGCCTCGCTCTATTTTTGAATCCAAGCTGCCATAGACTATTGCTACCGTGATCGGCTGAATCATTAACCAGGAATGCATCAAAAATCCAGCCTGCCGTATGTAAACTAAGAGTTCCAACAGCTTGTCGGTGAGCCGTCATTCCGCCCCTAAAATTGGGGCTATCGTCGTTAAACAGAGGTGTCGATGCGCTTCTCTGATTGTGGTGAACTCTTTTCGTAGCCTGCCTTCATCATCTCGTATCGAGCCTTCTGCTCTATTTGTTCTGCTGCTGATGCAGCCGAGTAGTCTTGTGGGGAGGGATCTGCCGGGGCCAAGGCCGCTCTCTTGACCTGCTCCATTTTTTGCACGGTTTCTTCCGGGGTCTTTGCTTCGGAGGTGTCGATGGAGACTTCACCACCAACAATATAAGACTGGTGGTCGGGTCCGGTGGTGTACTGGTAACGGACAGCCCCAGCGTACTGGCCGCCAGCTGTCTTGTGGGCCATCTCATGCGCTATCACCTTCTGTTCTCGAGCCTTAAGCTCCTGGACCTGCTGCTTGACTTTCTCCTGCTGGGTCTGATCTGCGACGGATTGCCTGGTTCCCGCTTTTGAGTTCTTACCTGGTTTTTGCGACGAACCTGCTGCCGTTCGCTGGGCTGGAGATAGGCTGGGGGTAGTGCTATCGACTTTCAATGGAGTGCCCCTATTCAATTATCGTCTTGTTGTGGTGAAACGTTAGGGCGAAATCATTGCCCGCACTTGAATCGTGGGAATCTCACGTAGTATTGCCGGGCTTGATATGCTGCTGAAGAACCAGTACACTGATCCTGCACGGATGGTCTCTTGAGTTTGAGAATTTGTTGACATTGGGATTTGAGTTGGATAGGGTGAAACGCCGGTGAAACCGCTTATTGTCACGGCTGCTGTGATAGAGAAAGACAGAAGGATCCTGATAGCCAGGCGAAAGAAAGGATGGCGCTTCGCGGGGAAGTGGGAATTTCCGGGGGGCAAGATCGAACCAGGCGAAACGCCCGAGGAATGCCTCCGGAGAGAGCTTCGCGAAGAGCTAGGCATCGAAGCAAAGATCGGGGAATTCTTCTGTTCGAGCACCTATCCATATTCTCACGCAACCGTCCAACTTCTCGTATACCGCGCGTATCACGTCGCCGGAGAGTATACGCTCCACGACCATCAGGAGATTCGGTGGGTGTTGCCGACCGAACTGGGGCAGTACGATTTTCCAGAGGCTGATAAGCCGGTAATTGAGAAGTTAATAAACGAAAAAAGTTCGTCTGGTTTCTCTCGTACTTCTGGTTCAACCGAAGAAACGTAAGAAACCAAAGAAACGGGGGACTCTATGAAGCTATTGCTGGCAGCCGGTGCACTCCTGTTAGTCGCGGCCTGCGGCACAACCTACACCCATCCTACCAAAAGCCTCAAGGACTTTGACGTGGATAAAGCGGCATGTGAGCGGGAGGCCAAACAAGTGCTCGCAAAAAAAGGGCAGGCTAATGACTCTTGCGCTGTTCTGGAGGAAACAAAACGCTGTCTTGAAACAAAAAAGGGCTGGGTTCCGAAATAAGGAATGGCTTGCTGAATGCGTGTCGTTAAGAAACTGTTGCGTGACCGGAATGTAATAATGCTCCTTGGCCTGGTTGTCGGTCTCGCGTGGGGCGGCGCGGCTGCTTGGACCGAACCCCTGACGCTGCCCGGTCTCGCCGTGGTAATGACCCTTTCGACGATGGGTATCTCTGGAAGCCTTTTCCGACCGATCGGAAGCGTTGTGAGGCAATTTCTAGCAGGCATCGCCATGACCTACGTGGTCTTCGCAGGAGTGACCCTGCCCCTCAATCTGCTCTTTGTACAAGACCCTGCTTTGCGTACCGGTTTCATACTTCTCGCGGCCGTTCCCCCTGCCGTAGCCGTCATACCGTTCACGCTTTTCTTAAGAGGCAATCCCGCTTTCTCGGTGCTGGGAACGATAGGGGGCTACCTGGGAGGGCTGGTGATCATGCCCCTCATTATACTCGCCTTTGTCGGCCCAACATTTTTTAATCCGTTCAAAGTAGTTCTGATTCTGGGCGAGCTGATCATTGTGCCGCTCATTGCTTCGCGCATTCTTATGTGGACGCGTCTGGATGGCTATCTTCAGCCCGCTAGAGGCACCATCGTCAACTGGTCATTCTGCATATTCACGTACACGGTTGTTGGTCTGAACCGCGACGTTTTCTTGTACCGACCAGGCTCTCTCTTTGCCGTCGCAATCATTGCGGCGGTGAGCATGTTTGTTCTCGGGTGGGCCATCGAAAAGGCGGCCAGGCTCATCAAGCTGAGCGATGAGGACACAACCACCCTTGTGCTGCTGGGGACGCTCAAGAACTATGGCGTGGCTGGCGGCATTGCCCTTGCGCTTTTCAGCAAGGAGGCTGCTATGCCGGCCACAGTGTCAGCGGTCGTCATGATCCTCTACATTGTGTGGCTGGAATACAGGAAACGCTGGGCAGAGCCTAGAGCGGTCTAACCCTTTTGTTTGCGGGCTTCCTCGACGACGCACATGATGCCGCGCCCCTGAAACGCAGGCTTAAAACACCCATTATCAGAGATGCAGAGTGCCTTGCTGAAGTCTCCAGACTTCCATCGATTGACGAGCGCCGGTTCGCGGATGAATGGCCGGCACATGGAGATGTAGTCGGCCGTGCCATCTGTGACAAGGCGCTCAGCCACCGCATATGAGCGAATACCACCTACGAGCATGAGAGGCACCCGTATTATTTCTTTGAAGCGCCTCGCTGCTTCGCGGTAATAGACTTCCTGATCCTCTGAATTGAGCTTGCCCTTGCGGGAAGCAATATATTCAGCAGATAAGACTGTTCCGCCGCTCATCTCAATCGCGTCGATGCCTGCCTGCTCGAGCATTCGTGAGGTTGCAAGCATGTCATTAACCGTAAATCCGCCGTCGAGAAAGTCCTCCGAGTTCAACTTAATCAATACCGGAAAATCGGCGCCCGCAGCCACCTGTATACTTTTCAACACCTCAAGAGCCATGCGAGTTCGGTTTTCTATGGTGCCGCCATACGTATCTTTTCTTTTGTTGAAGAATGGCGACAGAAACTGGCTGAGGAGATAACCGTGCGCGCCGTGGATCTGTACCCCGTCAAATCCCGCTGCCCGCGCACGGACCGCAGCCTGTGCGAAGGCCCTGGTTACGCGCTCGATATCTCCCTGGTCCATTTCTCTGGATGCCAGACCTGTCTCATGCTCAAACGGAGAGGGGCTTATCGATTGAAGGCCGGTCAGTTGCACCGGAGCCCGGCTGCCCGCATGTGCGATCTGCATGACGATCTTCCCACCTGCATCATGCACTGCGGTCGCCATTCGGGTAAGACCCGGGAGCAGGGCATCGCTGTGCACACCCATTTGCCAAGGCCCGGCACGACCCTCTTCGCTGACGAAAGCGTGACCCGTAATAATAAGCCCCACGCCGCCGCGCGCCAGTCTAACCGTCACGTCGATAAGCGCAGGAGGGCATGACCCATCCTCCCCGGCCATGCCCTCCCACGTAGCCGACCTGACGAACCGGTTTGTCAGAACCATGTTCTTGATCATTGTTTGCTCAAAAAGCTTGGACACGTTTCACCTCTGCATTTATATTTAGTGGGACTCGCGTCGCCCCCTCCACCGGCGAAGCTTTACCCGCAAGCGGGTACTCGGCTCGCCGTGCTCGCCAGATAGATTTCACCACCCGTGGGAAAGGCACCACGGGTACCCGGCGACGCGAGCCGCCGAGAATCACGCAATTGAGAGCGGGTGAAGGCGTCTTCTGACCGCGGGACGCATGGTGCTCCGAGCACGACGGGCTTGTCCGTGGAAGTCTATCTGTTATATCACAAAACAGGAAAGGAATCCGGCACGTTTCTACTGTTACCGGTAGAATAAGAGGATTGACAAGATCAGTCCGGAAGCGTATAAGTAAGTATGGGAACCGGCGTGCTTAAGAATGTTTATCAGCAAACTGCGGCATCGGATTATCCCATAGGCTTTTTGTAGTCAGTTGTGCAATGTGCTCAATGCTGGCTATCGGAGGGGCCGGACCATGACCCTCGTTCTCTTTTTATGTCTTTTACTGATTTCCACGGTTGCACCTGCAGAGGCCTATACTGACCCCGGTTCGGGCCTTCTACTCTGGCAGCTGATCGTCTCCGGCTTCGTGGGATGTGTCGCCTTCCGCTATAGGAAGATAGTCCATTTCATTTTCAAGAGAGACCACGAACAAAAGGAAAAATGATCGGCAGCACTCGCTCGTTTCGTGATCCTGCCGGCCGGTTAATTGTAGTGGACGGCCGCGTCTTGCGGCTTGTGGCAAAGCCTGCCATTGACAGCCTATTCGCGCTTCTTCGTTCCCAAACTGCCCAACAGTTCACGGAGCGCGGATCCCTGATACAGACCAGGGTGGCTGAAGAGGTCGACGGAAAGAGCCTTTGCTGTCAGATGCCGGATGATTTCCGGTTTGATAATTCGGGGCCGGGCATAGTCGTGGAGCATTCGCGGGTTGACTTTCCCTCCTTTGCGCATGAATGGCCTCCTGAGATGCTCCATGCGGCGGCCCAGTTAACGCTCGAACTCGCCGCGGCTTTTCTCGATGAGGGGGTAGGGCTCAAAGATGCGGACCCCCGTAATATTCTTTTTCGTGGTCCCCGTCCCGTATTTGTCGATATCCTATCCTTTGAAAAAAGAGACCCCAATGACCCGGTATGGCGGCCGTATGCTCAGTTTGTCCGCAACTTCCTTCTGCCGCTACTCGTCAATAAGCATTTCAGTATCCCGCTGAGCCAGCTCTATCTCACCGGCCACGATGGCCTCCGGCCCCAGGATGTCTATCCGCTGCTTGGCCTGGCAAGCAAGTTGCTCCCGCCTTTTTTCACGCTTGTCACGCTTCCTGTATGGCTTTCAAGAACAGTCGGCAAGAGAAATGTGGCCATGTATCAGAAGAAACGACAGAGCGACGCCGAAAAAACAAAATTCATTTTGCGGTCGCTCTTCCATCGCCTGGCTAGACTGACAGATAAGATTACGCCAGGACAGGGTGAATCCGACTGGTCCTCTTATATGAGTTCTAATGGTTATTCTTCAGAAGAGTTTTCAGCGAAGAAATCATTTGTGGAAACGGCGCTGGCCGAAGCCCGTCCGAAAAGGATTCTCGACGTTGGGTGTAACATCGGATACTTCAGTCTGGCTGCGGCACGGCAGGGTGCACGCGTTGTTGCCATCGATAGTGACCCTGCGGTAGTCGGAGAAACTTGGCGGCAGGCTTTGAAAGAAGATTTAGACGTACTGCCCCTAGTGGTTAACATCGCCAGCCCCACTCCGGGTGTTGGATGGCGCAACAGGGAATCTACCTCGTTCCTTGAACGTTCGTTTGGCGCTTTCGACGCAGTCATGATGCTGGCGGTTGTCCATCATATACTGGTGACAGGGCAGATTCCTCTTTATGAAATGGCAGGGCTGGCATCGGAGCTCACCAATGATCTCTTGCTTATCGAATTTGTCAGCCCCAAAGATCCCCTCTTTCGCAGTATTACTCTGGGGCGCGATTACCTTTACGACGGTCTTGCCGCAGAGACCTTTGAAACTGCTTTTCGTGACCGGTTTGACATTGTTCGTACCCTTACTCTGTGCAACGGCAACCGTTCGCTTTACGTCATGAGAAAGAAGCTGCACTAATGCTGAGGAACGCAGTCACATCGTTATCATTGGCCAACCTGTGCATGATAAACATGTGGCACAATCTTCTCTACCGCGCGCCGAGTTCCTCCAGTAATGATTATTTCCTTAAGTCATCTCCCTATCCCCTCACGCTGGGCGCTGCATTTCTTGACGTTCTACTCCTCACTGCCGCAATTCTGCCTTTTATGGTGCTCGCGCAGCGAAGAAAAGGCATAGGTTCAGCCTTGGGGCGCCTTGTCGTCCTCGCGATGCTGTTTTTCGCCACGTATCATATCCTTTTGCTCGGTCGATCGTTTTCTGTCGGCTCTCTCCTCTCTGCCAATGACACGGGGCTCAGTTTTATAGTCGCGCTTCTTATAGTGCTCACTACTTACTTCCTCTGGGACCGTAAACCTAAGGTAGGCGCTGCGGTGAAGACCTTGCTGCTATTCCTATCGCCGTTCGTGCTCTTCACTTTTTTTCATGCTGCCTGGCATTTGGCTCAAGGTGACCGTGCTTTCACTGACAAACCCCTGGCTCCTTTCATCCAAACCTCGGCTGCATCGCAGCGGGTGCTGTGGCTTGTTTTCGACGAAATGGATCAGCGGCAAACCTTTGAACAACGTCTCTCCGATGTTAAACTGCCCGTGATCGATCGTTTTCGAGGCGAGTCCCTTTACGCCAGCAACGCCTATCCGCCGGCGAGCTGGACCATCAGGTCGATGCCTGCCTTATTTGCGGGGAAACGGATCAGCAAGGCTGAACCTCTCGAATCTGATGAGCTTGCCATCACGTATTGCGGAACCGACAAGGCGGTGAAATGGAGTCAGGAGCCGAACGTATTCTCAAGGGCTCGCGCGATGGGATTTAACTCGGCATTGGTCGGCGGCTACCACCCCTATTGCCGCGTCATCGACAAGGATGTAAACAGCTGCTTCTGGCACCCGTGGGATCCTTTTGACATCGGTCCTAAACGCACCCTTGAGGCAACCATGGCGGAACATTTCAAGGTAAGCTTCGACATCTTTAACCCCCTTCATCGATTCTCATCCAAGAGAGCTGAAGAGATCCGTGCCGAGGCTCTAAGAGGTGTACTGCACGAAGTTCAGTATCATGCAGAGATCTACTTAACTGTCTTGAATGAAGCCAGAAAAGTCGTCGCGGACCCCCGGTTCGGCCTCATCGTGGTCCACTGGCCTGTACCGCATCCTCCTTCCATCTACGATCGCTCTACTCAGCGTATCCGTGATTCTCTGGTCAATGTCACCGATACCAGCTATGCGGATAATCTGGTGCTGACCGATCGTACTTTCGGGCTTATACGACGAGACCTGGAGGCTTCCGGCAGATGGGACAGCACCACTGTGATGGTTTCATCAGATCATTGGTTGAGAAAGTCGCTTTGGCGGTACGAAGGTGAGACAGACCATCGGATACCTTTTATGATAAAGTTGGCCGGGCAGAAGAAGGGCGTCACCTACGAAAAATCATTTAACACTGTTCTGACCGGGGATCTGGTTCTTGCCATTTTGAAGGGTGAGATTACTTCAGTCGATGGATTGGTCACCTGGCTCGACAGAAACAGGTCAGTAGGAGAAAGCACGTGCGGCTATCAGGATGATGTGGAATAGGCAGTGGGACGTACAATGGCGTGGATAGCACTTTCAACACTATTACCCTTCAGAGATACCTCATCGTAAATGGGCTCCACAGCGGCTGCATCCAGCCGCTCGAAATCTCTTGCAAAGGGCGTAACGAGAACACCCCCCATTTCGATGACGGCAGGGCTGACCGCAATACGGGCAGGGCCTTTCTTAAAAAACGTGTCCGGACGGTGTTTGCTGCGTGGGAAGATCGCAAGCCGCCACTTCGCTTGTTCGTATGAGCCCGCCACATTTATCATAGGCTCCTCTTTCACGCGGAGCACTTTTTTCAGAGAATCCACAAAACTCGTTAGACAGCTTCCTACGGCCGCCTGAGTGTCTCCTTCCAGAATGATCACCTCCCGTCCCACATCTTTGACCCGATAGAAGACGACACCGTCTTTATGGGCGATCGGTGCGAGCTTTTCCTTCATCAGAATTTCTTTTTGGATTGGCATTGCTCCGGATGGGACCGCCTGAAAATGAAAATGGTCCGGCGCCGACGCGCCGCACTTTGGTCCGTTGTAAAGGATCGTCCAACCCGGGCCAAAGTCAGCCATGAGCCGCAGGAAGATGCTGACATGTTCAGAAATGGCCTGAGGACAATGGTCCGTGCGAGCGATGGTGAAGTGGGCCGAGAAAACAGGCATAGGGTTGCAGAGGATCAGGTACGCACCCCTGTACAGGATCCCTTTCTGTCCCTCGGGAAGATGGTGCAGGCAGAGAAAACATTTCCGCCGGTTTATATCCTCTTCGTTCACGCGAGCCATGGTGCTCTTCATCCTTCCGGGGTTGTGCTGGAGAAGAACAGAGAACCCATTGCAATGGAGAGGCCGCTCGCGGATGCGGTTGAGCGATTTGTAGCCATCTCGAAGAAAAGGCCATGTCAGTTTTTGCTCGGTGAGGAGCGAGACACAGAGATCCGGGAGACCGGGGGAGGTATCTCTTCCGTTGAATTCGTGGTGGACCCTTTCTCCAAGGAGTCTTCGGGCCTGTCTTCTTTTGAAATCACCGTGCATCAAAGTCATCTTCCAATGTTCCTGAAGCTACGTCTTTCTTGACCCGTGACCCTTGACCCATGACCCTATCGGCGTGGTTCCGGTTCATGTTCTGCCGTGCCATAATTTCTGCACTTCGGACCTCATCCTTGAACGCATTGTTCCGGTTCACTTCTTCTATGCTGAGTCTTGCATCGGTATTGCCTGACCAGCGCCTGCAAAGATAGAGGCTGTCGTAAATCCTCCCAATGCGGTATTCTCTTGAGACGCGTAAACAAGCCGCGTAGTCTTCGCCGTAACTCACGTTAAGAAAACCTATGCTGCGCATGAGTTCGGTATTAAAGGCCCGGGGCGCACCGAGACCATTGATACGCAGGGCATTGTTGCGACCATTTTTGTCGGTCCATTCGCGGTGGTCTATGAGGCCCGGCGGGATCTCTTCCAGCTTTTCGTTGACCAGGGTATAGGAGCCTATCACCATGGCATAGTTGTCCTGCCGGAGCATATCGACTATTCTTTGGAGTGTGCCAGCGCTGCGGTACAAGTCGTCTGAATCAAGCTGGACCGCGTATCGCCCGCAGGCTTCACTGTGGAGGGCCTCGTTCCAGCAGCCGCCTATGGCCAGATCCGTGCGTACCGGGACAATGTGATTCAACCTGGAATGCTGCCTCGCGAGATCAGAGAGCACTTCTGTGGTTCCATCTGTGGAGTGATTATCCACGACGATGACGTTGAATAAGAAGTCTGTTACTTGCGACAGGGCGCTTTTCACCGCCTCGGCAATCGTGCCTTTCCGGTTCAGTACGGGAATCACAACAGAGGCCTCCACCGGGTAGGGCATTGTTGCCGGCTCGACTTTCCTAAACCGGCGGGGAGCGAGATAAGCGCCGATGTCTTTCAAGTATGCTGTGAAAACGCGCTCCATCTCCCTCTGAGCCGCTTGATTACGCAGGTCGACGTACGCGAACAGCCGGCCTTCGCTGGAGGGCGTGCTGGTGCTCACCACGGAATAGAGCGGCTCGGGTAGGTGGCGCAGGAAATGGTCGATCGAAATCTTCAGGCGCAGATCGTAGAGAGCTGCAAACCGGACGGCCGGTATGGTGCCGTATTTCTTCAGGGCATGTCGAGCCGCACCCATCGACAAGAGCATGATGGCGCCAAAGTCGAAATCATCCCGTACGCTCCCCAACCGGTAATCATTCAGCGGATGAAGGGCTTTTTCTAGCCCGCTGTTATCATAGAAATCGGAATAGACCAGGCCCACCTTTGTCGACTCAGCGGCGGCTAGTATGCGATTCAGGGCTTGGGGCTCGATAGAAGCTTGGTGGCTACTCAACAAAAGAAGAAGATATTCGGTTGAGACTTGATTGAGAATCAGCGCGACCGTCTTGTGCGACGTAAGCGGTCCGGCAACAAGAAGGTTACACTTCTTCATTTCAAAATGCACTGGCTTCTGACTCAGGATCACAACACGTTCAACCAGTTCGGACTCGGTGAAGGGGGAAAGGTTCTTCTTGAACGAGGGATCGGAACTATAAGGTACGACTACGGTGATAGGCTTCATGAGCGCTTTACCATTTTATTTCAACGGGTCTTGCAACTATATCACATTCATCTGCCGTCTGGCACGCCGAACGACAAAGGGCGGTAGGCACTCGCTTCACCGTTTCCTTCCCTCGCTGGTGCTCTGCCTCTCACCCGTTCTAAGGTCTCCTTCCGCTTGCCTGCGGTGCGACCCGTGGAATACAGATCCTGCCCCACAGCTCTTTCCGGGTCACGGGGACCCCGCTAAAGCAAACCGCTCAGACAATCCTCGGCATGCGCCCCACACTGCGCACCACTCCCTCCGACCATAAGACGGGTCCCGAGAGGCTCCGCACCCGCAAGCGGGTACCCGGCTTCGCTCAGGAAAGGTGCAGCGAGCTTGTTAAAGTCAAAAGAGTGCACCTTATGTTTAAGATAGCATGGTAAACACTGATGATTGACAACAGCTTTCAAAACGTAATAAGTTTGGGATCAACTATAAAGGAAGGATTTGTAAACGTTGACCCCTCCACCGCTTGACCCCTCGAACCTTGCTGCCGGTGAGCCCTGCATTACTGTGGGCATCATAGATCGGCGCACGGATATCACCGGCCGACTGGATGGCGCTTTCGCGGTCATCGACCACGGCTCGGTCTCGGGCGTATTTTCAGCACATGCGGAGCGTGGGATGATCGTGCTTGTCGATAAGGGCCTCTCCGAAATCGCTCGTGCGCCGAGGATCAGACTCTCAGCGGATGCAGGCTCGACGTTCACGCTCTCAGATGTTACCATCGGAAACCGCTTCCACTGGGAGAGAAACGAGGACCAAACCTTTCACGGCAACCTGATTTTGGAACTGCGCGAGGGCGGCACGATCACCGCCATCAATGAAATCCTCCTGGAGGATTACTTGAAAAGCGTGATCTCTTCTGAGATGAGCGCCGCCGCTCCGATGGAATTTCTGAAAACCCACGCGATCCTGTCCAGAAGTTGGGTTCTGGCAGCACTGCAGCGAAAGAAGAATGGAAAAGAAAGGCCCGTGTCGATCAATACCTCCATTGAAAGGGAAGGGGAGGTAAGACGCTGGTATGACCGGGAGGGACACGACCTCTTCGATGTCTGTGCCGATGACCACTGTCAGCGTTACCAGGGCCTGACGAAGATCACGTCCATTCAGGCCGAAGATGCTGTTCGGGAGACCCGCGGGATGGTGATCGCCTATCAGCATGAGATCTGTGATGCTCGGTATTCCAAGGCCTGCGGCGGGCTCACGGAAGATTTTATGACAGCCTGGGATGACAAGAGTGTCCCTTATCTTGTGAGCGTTTCAGACGCGTCAGTGGTGCATGCCCCGGCCAGAAGCGAAGAAGAAGCCTTCCGCTGGATCATGTCTGTCCCCGAAGCATTCTGCCACACGGAAGACAAAGGTCTCTTGGAAAGGATTCTGCCCGAGTTTGACCGCGAGACTAAGGGGTTCTTTCGCTGGACGATCGAATACTCCCGTGAGGAGCTGGAAGAGATCTTGCGGGAGAAATCCGGTCTGGACTTTGGTACCTTGAGGGATATTCTGCCTCTGGGCCGCGGCCCTTCAGGACGGATTGCTCGATTGAGAATCGTAGGTTCAAAGCGAAGTATGATTGTGGGAAAGGAGCTCGAAATACGGCGCTGGCTCTCCCGAAGTCATCTCTTAAGCAGCGCATTCATCGTGACGGCGAAGCGCAACCCCAGCGGTGAAGTCCAAACATTCACGTTTCACGGTGCCGGGTGGGGACACGGGGTGGGGCTCTGCCAGATAGGCGCTGCCGTGATGGCGAGCCGGGGGTTTCGAGCGGACGAAATACTCAAGCACTACTTCCGGGGAGTGGAATTACAGAAACTCTACCGTTGACTTGCGGGTAGCTTAAGTCGGATGTGAGATGAAAAAAAGTGATGATTTAAAGGGCGCTACTAATGGTTCCAAGACGTAGAGGGCTGTGTATGGCGCTTCGGATTCAAGATGGAGACCGAGGCGCTCAAGCCGTGGCGAGGGCAGGCGTACTATAAGTACGCCGGAGTGAGACAGGGCGCAACACCCGCTTGCGCGGGTACCCGGAAGGTATACACATGAAGGCGAACCGGTATAGACGGCGATTTAAGACTGCTTTTATTTTGGGTGCCGGCTTGGGACTGCGGCTCCGTCCACTGACAGAGCAATGCCCGAAGCCGCTCCTGCCGGTCGGGGGAAGGCCCATAATCACGTACGCCATGGACCATCTCTTGACGGTCGGCGTCGATCGATTCATCGTGAACACGCACCATCGCCCCGAGGTGTACGCGGAAACCTTTCCTGAAGGGCGCTGGCGTGGAGTTCCCATCGTTTTTCGGTATGAACCGGTGCTGCTGGAGACAGCCGGGGGGCTTAAAAATATTGAAGATCTCCTGAGTGAGGATGAGGCTATCCTCTGCTATAACGGCGATGTGGTTGCTGATTTTCCTTTACAGAGGCTCGTAGACACGCATGAGCAGGAGCGACCAGAAGCAACCCTTTGCCTGAGAAGCGAAGGGCCTTTGCTCAATGTTGACATCAACGAGAGCGGAGAGATATGCGATCTTCGGTATACTCTGAAAAAACCCGGGATCAAGACCTGTCTCTTCACCGGCGTTTACGCTGTGGAGACATCGATTCTCCAGCATATCGAAGCGGGCAAGATCGAATCAATCATTCCCGTGCTTATCAGACGGATTGTCCAAAAACCGGGATCTGTCAGGGGCATCGTCATAGACGAAGGTGAATGGCATGACATTGGCTCGATCGAAGCCTACGAGCGCCTGACGGGACAAAACCAAAGTTGAGCTCAAGGTTGAGATAGAGGAACTGGGGATAGTGATGTCACCGGATGATATGTTGGATTTTGCGCGAGAGGCCCTGGGGCTTTCTAAGTCTGCCTCCGTAAAACTTTTACCGCTGCAAGGGAGAGGCTCTGACCGTACCTACTATCGGCTGCGATGGAATGACGCGGATTCTGCCATCCTGGTCCATTACGATCCAAAGCGCATAGAAAATAAATACTATGCTGACATTGCGGAATTTCTCTACGATACCCGCGTCCCCGTGCCACGGCTGATCCGTCACGATGCGGGGCGATGTTTCATCGCTATGCAAGACCTTGGGGATAAAGACCTCTGGTCTTTCAGGCAGGCAGGCTGGAATAGCCGGCAGATCCTTTACCGGAAGACACTCGCTGCTATTCACATACTCCACTCTTTTCCGGAAAAGGATTTCCCGGTCAACCGGGTGAGATTGATGGAGAACTTTGGTCCCGATCTCTATCGTTGGGAGCGGGACTATTTCAGGGACCATTTCGTCAAAGATGTCTGCAGGATCATGCTCGATCCTTTCTTCGAGCGAGAACTTGAAGCAGAGCTTTCCAGGCTCGCAGAGCGGCTTTCAGGAACGAAGCGGTCTCTAGTGCATCGGGATCTTCAGTCGCAGAACGTGATGATCTTGGGCGAAGAGGTCTACCTCATCGACTTCCAGGGGATGCGCTTCGGAACCTTTTTCTACGATCTTGGCTCACTGCTCTGTGATCCGTACGTTGATTTCTCCGACGTAGAGCGTAATGAACTCCTCTCTTACTATTACGAACTGTCGAATCATGACCTTGATTGGGCCACCTTCCGGAATTGTTTCTGGGAAGCTTCAGCTCAGCGCCTCATGCAGGCCCTGGGAGCTTATGGATTTCTTGGTCTCAACAGGGGACTTGGGGCTTTTCTCGAGCATATCCCTTCCGGACTTCGCAAACTTCATGAGGCAGCCACACGCGTCGCATCACTGCCCAGACTGCGAGAACTTTGCAGGCTATGCGAGGGAGCCATTGAACGATTTTTCGTGCGATGACACACGGAAATCAAATGTTGACAGGATGTGGTAAAGCACGTAGATTATGAGTAGACGACGGCATACCCTATCCCTACATTCGGAAGGAGGAGCAGCATGGCGGAATCAGTATTAAACAATAAGAGAATCTTGGCTGTGGATGATGAACCGGACATTCTCGAAGTACTGAAGGAGGAGATCGAGACAGCCGCCCCGACCTGCACCCTGGACACAGCTCCCTCCTACGAAAAGGCAGTTGAGCTCCTCACTTCATGGACGTACGATCTGGTCATCTTGGACATCATGGGGGTTCGGGGCTTTGATCTTCTTCAACTTGCCGTAAAGCGGCCATACCCCATACCGGTGGTAATGCTCACGGCACATGCCCTATCTCCGGAATCCCTCAAGAAGTCTATAGAACTGGGAGCCAGGGCTTACCTGCCCAAGGAGAGACTGGGCGCGGTGGCTCCTTTCCTGGAAGACGTTCTCACTTACGAATATGGGGCTGTTTGGAAGCGCGCCTTTAAGCAGGTTGAGGGGCTTTTCGGTAAGGCGTATGGACCGTACTGGCGCAAACCTGACGAGGCATTCTGGAAGGAGTTTGAAGAGAAGATTACGTCCGAAAGAAAATGAAATGATGTCTTTTTTACCAGTTTGTATGCAAGCGGAGACCGAGGCGGCAGCGAGGAGCCTCACCCGCACGCGGGTACCCGGGCGTACTCAGAAGTACGTCGAGGAGAGCGACGCAGCACACCCGCAAGCGGGTACCCGGAAGGTATACACTTGAAGACGAACTGGTACTATCGGAGCTTGTTCTTTCTAGCCCACTGTGCAACATGCGCGGGGCTTTCGAGTACTTCGACACGAGCCGCACGCAGTGCTTCGTGCTTGCCGTCGACCGACCCTGCCGTTCCGCGCACGATGGCACCCGCATGACCCATGCGTTTTCCCTGCGGTGAGTAACGGCCCGCTATATAGGCAGCCACGGGCTTGGTCATCTTCCTGGCGATAAATCCGGCCGCTTTTTCTTCCTGTTCTCCACCCACTTCTCCAACGATGATAACCGCGTCTGTGCCTTCGTCTTCCTGGAAGAGTTCGAGAATATCAGCGAGGTTCCTCAGGACAACAGGGTCAGCGCCCATACCAACCACCGCGCTCTGCCCCACTTTGCTCTCCGACAGAATACCGGCAAACTCGTAGGAGAGAGTGCCGCTCCGCGAGATGATGCCCACACGGCCAGGCGCAAAGAGGGACGCAGGCATAATGCCCATCTTGCCTTTTCCCGGCACGAGGACGCCTGGGGTTGTGGGCCCGAGAGCGAAGACTCCCTTTTCGATGGCGTAGCTGCGCATTTTCACCACGTCCTTCACAGGGATGTACTCAGGGACGACGACTATCAGCTTGATTCCTGCATCGATGGTTTCGAGAAATGCGTCGAGCACGAAAGCTGCAGGCACAAAAAAGACTGACGCATTTGCCCCTGTCTCCCTCACTGCCTCTGCAACGCTGTCAAAAACAGGGACGCCTTCGACGGCAGTTCCACCTTTACCTGGAGTGACGCCACCCACGACCCTTGTTTTGTACTCGAGCATCCAGCGAGTCTGGACGCTGCCGATACGGCCCGTTATGCCCTGCACGATCACCCTGGTTGAATCATCGATCAAGATACTCACTGTTCCTCCATTGATGTACATTACCGAGAATATGGATTCAGAGGTTAAGGTTGAGAGAAAAACAGGTCAAGACGAAGAAGCTTTCTTTCACTCAACCCCACTCCTTTTACCTTATGTTCTTCCACGCACAATTCTGAGAATCTTCTTTCCATATTCTTGGTCTAGATTTCTTATCTTAACCTTAACCTCAATCTTAGCCTTGCGCGCCCGCGGGCTAGCGCCCGTGTCCTACGAGCTCATACAATTTTTCAATTGCTCTCTCCGTTGCCGCTTCGGTCACCACGTGCACGCCCGCGGAGCGGAGTATCTCCCACGTTTCTTCCTGGTGATTGCCCAGGGCCTTTGCAATGATGGGGATCTTCACCTTATGCTCATTAATGTAGCGTGCAACGCCCTTGGCGCCTTCGTGGATCGGGTTGATGCCGCCATACACATTGATGAAAATGGCGCGGAGGTCTGGTTTCATCATCACGAGCTGCATGCACTTGTAGAGGAGATCTGCCGTAATACCCCCGCCTGTCTCCAGGAAATTTGCAGGTTTCATCTTCTGGCCGATGATGTCCATGGAGGCCATGCCGAGACCGGCTCCTGATGAGATGATACCGATGTCGCCATCGAGGTCTACGTACGTGACCCCGATCTCCCTGCCCCTGCGCTCCAGGGGATTCTCGATCCGATCTGCGCGGTCGGGTAGCTGGCGGCGGATCCGCGACAGGGCCGAGTCGTCGATCTCGAGCACGGCGTCAACAGCGAGGAGGCCACCATTCGGGAGCACGACGAGGGGGTTGATCTCGGCGATCAATGCCTCGTAACGCAGCGCCACGTCGTACAGCTGGCCAATGACATCACTCCAGGGCGCAATGAGCTGCTGTTTCAGTCCGAGCATACGGAGGAGTGAGCGGGCCTGGTAAGGGTAATAACCGAAAGACGGTTCGATGTGGATCGCTGCAATCTTTTCCGGCGAGGTTCTCGCCGTTTCTTCGATGAGCACTCCGCCTTCAGTGCTGACGACAATCACAGGCCTGCCCGAATAGCCGTCTATCGTGATACCCAGATAGAGTTCTTTCGCAATTTCCGCTTTCTGGCAGACGAGTATCTTCCTCACGGGGAGGCCCTTGATGTCTGCGCTGAGCAGTTCCTCGGCCATATCCTTCAGTTCGTCCGGTGTGGAAGCAGTCTTTATGCCGCCGGCAAGGCCACGTCCTCCCACAAGAACCTGCGCTTTGAGCACAACCGGGTATCCTATTTCCCCGGCAACCTGAAGGGCTTCGTGCATGGTCGATGCCACGCCGCGGTGGGGGACAGGAATGCGGTTCTGTTCAAAAATATCTAGTGCCTCGTATTCATGCAGTCTCATAGCGATTTTTGTCCTTTGAATAGTTTTTCTATTACTGGCCCACCCGCAAGCGGGTACCCGGCTCGCCGTCGTGCAGCAAGTATAAAACCGAAGGCGATGCATGTCAACGAAAATAATCAGATATTTGATTTCTTATCTACTAGAAGTACGAGACCATAAATTTGGCTAAAAATTTAATTGCAAATTTAATTTACTTTATGTAGAATGAACTAGGCTTGGACAAAAAAAGAAAAAAGGTGCAGAAATGGCGCAGAAGAAAAGTGAGAACGCCGGCAAGCAGGTGGAAGACTCAAGCCAGATAGCCTATCAAGGCATCAGGCGCATGATCTATACGAGGGAGCTCGTGCCGGGGCAGAAGATCGCGTACCGGGATCTGGCCGGGAAGCTTCACCTGAGCCCTACGCCAATTATCCAGGCACTCAAGAGGCTCGAACTGCAGAGCTTCGTCTCTCACGAGCCGAACCGCGGATTCTGTATGACGCCTTTCAGTGTCAAAGAGATCGAAGAGATCTACGAGATGAGAGAGCTTATTGAACCTTCACTTGTGCGCGCCACTATACATAACCTCAACAAGGAGAGCCTTGGAAAACTGAAGGCAGCGCTCCACGCGCATCAGGCGGCAGAACGCGAGCTGTTTTTGAAAGACCGGCTATTTAAGAACCGGGAATTTCACCTGACGCTGGCCTCCCTTTCGGGGAAAGAGACGCAGATCCGCATTCTGGAGAATCTGTTCGATATTCTGTTCCTCAAGTACAGCAATCTTCCGAGAACATCCCTCACGGCAACTGACCAGGAACACCAGGAGATATGCGATGCTGTTGCGGTGCGCAGCGTTGAGAGGGCCCAGAGTGTGTTGAAGAACCACGTAACCAACGTGAAAGTACAGGTGCTGACGAGCGTCCGCAAGTTGCTCGCGGAGCAGGAGAGGGCCCAGTTTTGAAAAGGAAAGGTTAAGGTTGAGATTAAGGTTAAGGGGAAGCTGAACGAAACCTAACCAATCGATGTCAATATCTTAGTGAAATAGAAGGAGGTTGTATCATGGGTCTTAAGACAAAAGCGGAATACATCGAATCGATTCGGGCTCTCAAACCGACCGCATATATGTTCGGAGAGCGTATCACCAACGTGGTGGACAACCCGCGTCTTCGTGCCGGGATAGAGGCAACGGCAGCAACGTATGAGGTGGCCGAGGGTGAGTTCCGTGACCTTGTGGTGACCACGAGTCCTTTAATCAATGAACCGGTGAACAGATTCACTCTGCCTCCTTCCAGCATCGAAGACCTGGTAGCACGCGTGAAAGTTAACCGGGCCCTGGGCAATTATGTGGGCACGTGCCATCAGCGTTGCACAGGCCTCGACTGCCTGTCGACCCTCTCGATCGTGACCTATGATATCGATAAGAAACACGGCACCAAGTACAACGATCGTTTCATCGAATTTTTGAAGTACGTCCAGAAGAATGATCTTGCCGCGAATGCTGGTGTTACCGATGTTAAAGGCGATCGCTCACTCGGGCCGAACGAGCAGTCGGACAAGGATATGTATCTCCACGTGGTCGAGCGCAGGAAGGATGGCATTGTCGTCCGCGGGGCCAAGGCGCATCAGACAGGCTCTCTTTCGTCACACGAAATCATCGTGCTCCCCACCCGTGCCATGGGCAAGGGAGACACGGACTACGCCGTAGCCTTTTCAGTTCCCTCTGATACGAAGGGATTGATTCACGTGGTTGGCAGATCGACCCTCGATATGCGTGAACTGGATGGATGCGACATAGGAAATACCATGTATTCCAAATATTGCCCCACGCTGATTTTTGACAATGTCTTCGTACCATGGGAGCGTGTCTTCATGTGCGGCGAAACCGAATTCGCGCAGGACATGGTTGTGAAATTCTCTTCTCTGCATCGCCAGAGCCATGGTGGGTGCAAGTCCGGGAAAATCGACTGCATGATCGGAGCAGCCCTGACCCTGATGGATTACAACGGAACCGCGAAGGTCAGCCATCACAAACAGAAGGTTATCGACATGATCCACAGGGCCGAGACGCTCTACGCCTGCTGTCTGGCAGCCTCATACGAAGGCAAGAAGCAGCCTTCAGGCACGTACTACATCGACACGGTCCTCGCCAATGCATCGAAGCTCCACGAAGGCAAAGAGCTGGCAGAGGCCATCCGGCTCATGATCGATGTAAGCGGTGGTTTTGTGGCGGACCTGCCTTCTGACAGGGATTTCCAGAACCCTGAAGTCGGCGGCCTCTTGAAGAAGTACCTAAAGGGTGCTGAGGGTCAATCGGTCGAGAACCGCGTCAGGATGTACAGGCTGGTAGAAAAGATGGCCCTGGAGAGCGCTGATACGATTTCCGATATCCACGGTGGCGGCTCACCCGAGGCTCACCGCGTGACCATTTACCGTGAAACGGACCTGAACAAGAAAAAGGAAGCAGCGAAGCGCCTGGCAGGCATTGAAAAGTAAGATAATACATCGGTGTCTATCCGCCGGCGATGAGGGGGATGAGGAATACTTCAGAGCCTCGCGGCACTGCGGCTGTCGCAAAATCGGGCCCTGAGATAACGGTGTCGTTGATGCGCACCACGGCATAGGGGTAGGGGTCGCCCAACTCCTCCAGGAGATCGGCAACTGTCAAGCCTTCTCGCCAGCAGAACTCTCTGCCTTCAACGAGTACCATCATGCTACTCCGTGCGCTTTCAAAACGTCCAGAACCTCGGGTAAGTCTATCCCGAGCCGCCTTACTGTGTCAAGCGTCGGGATGCCGTCCTTTGACCAGCCTCTCCGCTCGTACACCGCGTCCTTAAGTTGCTCATACTTCTGTTCCCGCAGTTTCCGCAAGGTCTTTACTTTCTCCGCTGTGCCCATCCCGCCGATGTCTACCGCGTGGACCTCCTTCAACTGCTTGTCGTAACGGTCGGCCCTGGATTCATATTCTTCGACGGTCACCGGACCCATCGCCCTGTACGGAATAGCATCATGCTCCCTACGGCCAAAGCCCAGCTTTAGGCAGAGGAGACGCTGGAAGTTATAGACCTTTTCACTCATGAAGATCAAATCAACGGGCGTGAGGCTCTTGCCGGTCACCGCATTGAAATACTGCGTGTACCAGTCCACGTGTTGGATGACCTTGGCAGGCTCCTTGGTCTGCTTGTTGTCCGCAGGTACGACATCGTTCCAGGGAAGTTTGCAGAGCCCGCAGAGGCCGAACCAGGTACGCCACAGAGGGAACCAGTGGAGCGCCTCTGCCTTTTGCTCGAAGGTGGGCAGGAAATTATGGACCATGTCGAGGAAGATAAGCCATGCCTCATCGTGCTGAGGTCCTTTGAGGGCCAAACCGTAGCCTCCCTGCTGTGCGAGGGACTCCTTGGGCATATACTCGGAGAACTCCAGGCCTTTGGCCTCCATGCCGATGTCCTCCATGACGGCACGATCCGCGCCGTACTCTTTTGAGAATATCTCTTTCATCTTACGGACACCTTGGCCTACCACTTTGCCGAACCCTTCGCCTCTCGCCATCTGATGGAGAATCTCCAGGGCACTGGCTTTGTTCCCGAAGGAGAGGTCCATGCCGCCGGTGTGGGTCTTGTTGATGAGACCCATCTCAAAACACTCCATGGCAAAGGCGATACTTGTCCCGACTGAAATAGAATCGACGCCGTAATTGTCGCAGTAAAAGTTCATCTCAATGATGTGGAGGGGATCAAAGATCCCATGGTTTGACCCGCATCCCGCGATCGTCTCGTACTCCGGTCCGTCGACGAAGACCTTTCTTCCCGCATGGGGCCCGGTTGTCGGCGCAAAGTCCTTCACCCCATGGGAGCAGGCGAGTGAGCAGCCCATCCAGCATCCGTCAAACCCTTTGTCAAAGAGAGGTCTGTAGACTTCCATACCCACTTCAGGAGCTTGGGGATGCTGGCCGTAACGGAAGTTGTGGGTGGGCAGAAGGTCATAATCGTTCATGATAGTGACGAGATGGGCAGTGCCAACCATGGACATCTGGTTTTGCTTGGGGTCCTGCTCGAGGATCTCCTGCGAGTGGAGTTTTGCCACCTTCTTCAAAGCTTCTTCATCCGCAGGATCGTTTAGCGCCAGAGTGACACTCTCCCAGCGGGCCACGATGGCCTTCAGGCCCTTGTCCGCGAATACGGTCCCGAGGCCTCCACGGCCGGCCTGCTTGAGCCGGGGCCTTGATCTCTTCGGGTCATACCAGGAGAAGTTGAGAAGCCCGATCAGGCTGTGTTTTGCTCCGGGCCCCGTAGAGACCACCGATATGTTCCTTGGCTTTCCCTGCCCAAAATGGTTGGTCAGCACTTCCGTGACTTCGTGTGCCCCTTGCGGGAGCCCTGTAACTTCCAGTATCTGCACCTGCTGGTTGATACCGTCGATGAAGATCACCGTGGGTGCCCCGGTCTTGCCCTGGACTTCGAAGGCATCGAAACCTGAGAACTTCAAATACGGGCCAAAGAAACCGCCCACGTTGGAATCCATCACGGAGCCTGTGGTAGGAGAGATGGAAGTCACGATGCTCTTGCCCGATCCCGGATAAATGGTGGTTCCACCCAAGGGACCGCATGCAATGCAGAGCGCGTTCTCAGGGGAGTTCCACTTAGTGTCCTTGTTTACAGCATTCCAGAGGAGCCAGAGGTCAAAGCCCTTTCCACCTACGAAGGTTTCCTTCATTTTCTCGCTCACGGGCTTGATGGAGATCTTCGAATCCGAGAGGTTAACGTAGAGAGTCTGGTTCGCATATCCCCTCTTTATCGCAGGCCTCGCGTAAGCTAGTCTCGCGATCTCCTTCACCTTCAAATCAGTCATGCTAGTTTTCTCCCTTTCAATCGGCCAAGCCTTCGTTTGTGAGGGACTAACCCTTGACTCCGAGCCCGTATACAAGCCCGGATGCGAAACGTTAAAGTATCACGGGGGCTTGCGAGTGTCAAGGCGGTACTGCAGCGGCTGAGCAGCGGCTAACGGCGGGGCAGGGCTTCGTTTGTGTTGCTCCGGTTTTGTGCATAGAGTATACTTCACGAGAACCACGTGTTCTTGATTGCTATGCGTTTCATTGCCGACCTCCATATCCATTCGAGCTATTCCAGAGCCACGAGCCCAGAGATGGTACCTGAAGGCATCTGGAAGTGGGCTCAGATGAAAGGTATCACCATTGTCGGCACCGGAGACTTCACCCATCCCAGGTGGTTCAAGGAACTCGGGGAGAAACTGGAGTCAACCGGCAATGGTCTGTTTCAGCTGAGGGAGGATCGGCAAGGGGAGGGCGTGCCCGAATCGTGCAGGGCTGATCTCTTTTTTCTTCTGTCTGTGGAGATAAGCTGCATTTATAAGAAACGTGACAGGACGCGAAAGATCCACTGTCTCGTCTTTGTTCCTGACTTTGCCAGCGCGGCCAAGTTCAACCTGGCGCTTTCCAGGATAGGCAATATAACATCGGACGGAAGGCCGATCCTCGGGCTCGACGCAAAAGAGTTGCTCAAGATAACACTTGATACTTCGCCGGAGGCTGTGCTCATTCCTGCCCACGCCTGGACCCCGCATTTCTCTGTTTTCGGCGCCGCTTCCGGATTCGATTCTCTTGACGAGTGCTTCGATGAACTAACGCCGCATATCCACGCCATAGAAACAGGCCTCTCTTCGGACCCACCTATGAACTGGCGGCTGTCGGCCCTGGACAGGATTACACTCATTTCCAACTCTGATGCGCACTCTGCGCCCAAACTGGGCAGAGAGGCAAATATCTTCGATGCGGACGTGTCCTATGGGGGGATCATGGAGTCCATAAAGACGCGGGCAGGATTTCTTGGTACCATCGAGTTTTTTCCGGAAGAGGGGAAGTACCATTACGACGGCCACAGGCCCTGCGGTGTCCGCTCCTCTCCGGACGAGACAAGAAAGAACGAGTATCGTTGCCCTGCCTGTGGCAAACGACTCACCGTGGGAGTAATGCACCGCGTAGAGAAACTTGCGGACAGGGCGCACGGCTTCAGGCCGGCCGGGGCGCCACGCTATTATTCTCTTATTCCGCTTCAGGAGGTGCTGGCGGAAGCACGCGGTGTGGGCTCGAACAGCAAGTCCGTGTACAATGAATACATGAACCTGATCACCAGGCTGGGCAGTGAATTCAAGATCCTCATGGATACGCCGCTCAGCAACATCGAGCAGGTAGCCTCACCGCTCGTGGCCGAAGCGATAGCAAGGATGCGCGCAGGCAAAGTGCACATCAATCCTGGCTACGACGGCGAGTACGGAGAGATCAAAATTTTCGAGACAGCGGAGCGGAAGGAAATCAAAGGCCAGGGCACGCTCCTCTAACACCGATTCACCTTCAAGTGTATACCTTCCGAGTACCCACGAAGTGGGTGTTGCGCCCTGTCGACCCCGGAAGGGCAGTTTGCAGGTCGTCAGCGTTTGTGTAACGCCTCACTTGATAAAGTAGCCGGAAACCCTCCACTTGCCATCCTTGTCTCTCATTGGCGTGACGGTTTCAATGGCCGACTTCTTGTTCTGAAAGGATGTCTGGAACTGGATCACGACATACTCACCATCAGGCGCGCCGGGGAGCGAGGTCTGATACGCCTTGCTCATCAGTTTCCTCGAGACCAGTGCGCCCAGCGGTTTTCTCACGGCCTGAAGGGACTGCTCCCATTGATCCTGTTTGACGGCCGTTTTGAAATAGCCTGCTGCGTCGTTCCAGCTCTCAGCGTATTTGTCTTCGTCGATAAGCTTAAGCCAGCGTTCCGCAGCAGCAACAGCCGCTGCCTCTTTCTCTCCCGAAGCAGCCATGACAGCTCCGCAACAGACGGTCACACACAGAGCAAGCGCTACTAAGAATCTCACCATCATATCTTTGCCCTCCTTATCTCCTCATGCGCACCACAAAACCCATAGAAGAACCACAGGGGAACGCTTCACGTATAGCTCCTTCCTTCGCAACGAAGGAAGACGGATTAAGGCTATGGTGGATACCCCACGACTAGCGGGTACTGGCTGCTCCTTCGACCAATTTTTGGATAGCGTTCTCTATCGTCCCCTTCTCTTTTGTTTCGAGTTTGCTCAATTGCAGGGCCTTTGTCGGACACGTTTCGACGCAAGGCGGCGATTCCTTGCCCAGCTCCACCTGACTCAAGCACAGGTCGCATTTCTGCATTTTTCCGTCGGCCCCGAACTGTGGCGCACCGAAAGGACATTCTTTCTCACATGACTTGCGCCCGATGCACTTGCCCTTATCAACGACAACGATACCGTCATCCGGTCGTTTCTGTATTGCCTGCACCGGACATGTCTTCACACAGACCGGATCAACACAGTGCATGCACGAGACGGATACCGACGCGAGTTTCACTTCCGGGTAACGGCCGGCCCATATTTTGTAAACTCTCCTCCATCTCACTCCTAATTCGCCGTCTCTCCAGTTCTTGCAGGCGACCTCACATCCAAAGCATTGAGTGCATTTATCGTTACTGAAGGAAAACCCATATTCAATAGACATGGCTAACGCTCCTTTCATCGCCGGTGTGACCGGTTATCAGATTGTCAAACGCCCAAAAAAATTCCCGCATCAGCTTACGCCTTGCTCACCTGGACCAGCGTCTGGCTGGACATGGCCGTGATAACAGGATCGAAGGCCTTTTTGCGATCAACGCTGTACATGATGTTCACGTTGGCGCCCCCATCCAGCAGCGGAAAATCTTCAAAGCCAAGCTCTTTACAACCCTGCCACCAGCCGTGGAGCATCATCACGGTATCGGGCCGTATGCCAGGATACAATTCCGCCTTGACTTTTATCCAGCCGTGGGGCGACTCGACCCGCACCCAGTCGCCGTTATTGATCCCCCGTTGGGATGCGGTGTCCGGATGGATGTGCAGCGCCGGGTACGGGTGAATCTCCCTCAGGTAGGGGACATTCCGCTGCCACGAAGCCGTGTAGACGTTCGATGTATGGTAATCCGAGAGAATAAGTGGGTATTTCTTCGTCAGCTCCGGCGTGCCGGCGATGCTTTCGGGCGGCTCCCTCCATTCAGGCATGGGACTATATCCGGCTGCCTCGAAGGACGTGTTATAAATCGCCACCATTCCCTGGGGCAGGAAAGGCGCATGCGAGATCGCCGGGCTCTTCCTCTTGAATGTCGTTTCGTAGTTTTCGTACTTTCTCGGAAGCATCTCATACAGGATGCCTGTCGGGTGCTTCCGGAGTTCGTCAATGGTCATGCCGAGAGGCTTCAGTTGGTCGTTCATGCAGGCTTCCATGCTGCCTCCCCAGAAGTCGGCTCCGTAACCCATCTTGACCCCAAGGTCACATATGAACTCAAATATGGATTTGTAATCCGCCAGTGGCTCGATCACCCTGTTCCGAGCCATAATCCAATTATCCCTGACTTCAAAGGGGTGATCGATCTCGTACGGGGTGGCGAGGGGTACAACAATATCCGCATACGGCATATCCGATGTTCGCGACACGTCAGCCACTACATAGAACTCCAGTTTCCTGAGGGCCTCCACGACCCGCTTCCCGCCACGCGTCGTCACGATTGCCTGGGAGCCCGGCGCGATGATGGCGCGTATGGGGTAGGGTTTTTCTGTAAGGACGCTGTCGAACAGACCAAAGTAGTAAGATGTTGTGCCGGCCGATTTCGAATGGGTGAACGGCTGGAAAGGTCGTGGGAATTCCGGTGCGACAAGCTTGTCGACCCATTCTTTCGTGTACCGTTCCACCAGGTTGACGTTCTTCGGCTTGGGCATTTTGCTGGCGCGGCCGAAGACATTCCCGCCGGGTCTGTCGAGGTGGCCTGTGATCGATATCAGGATTGCCACGGCCCTGATGGTGTCGTTCGAAGCGGGCATGTGCTCGATGCCGTTGCCTAAGTCGATGCCTGCCCGCTTCGTCGTGGCAAAGAGCCTCGCAATCCGTATGATCTGATCTGCCGGGACCCCGGTTATCTTTTCGGCCCACGCCGGCGGATATTTTTGCACGTGCCCTTTCAGCTTGTCATACCCGTAGCACCATTGCTCCACGAATGGCTTGTCGATGAGATCCTCGCTTACAACGACATGGAGCATGGCCAGAGCGAGGGCCGCATCCGTCCCGGGCCTGACCGGCACCCATTCGGTGGCGAGCCCGACATCAGGCTCAACGGATGGCTTTATGGCTATGAGCTTCGCCCCGCGTGCCTTCGCACTGACATAGGCCCTGGCGGCTTCCTGCGCAGGTCCCGAATAGAAGGGCTGTTTGCCCCAGACGAGCACGAGATCGCTGTTCGCATAGTCCACGGTCCTCGGAAAGTCTCCGACAGTGTAATGGAAGCCGAAGGACATCTGCGTAGAGCATATCCCGCTGTGCCCGTAATTGGGACTCCCGTGGGCTATCAGAAAACGGTACACGTATTCGCTGTAAGTCCTTGAGGCAGGGGAAAGCGTGCCGAGCGATTCCGGACCGTACTTTTGTTTCTGCTCCTTCAGCTTCTCCGCGATGATGCCGATGGCCTCGTCCCAGGTGATCCGCTGAAATTTCCCTTCGCCCTTACTCCCGACTCTCCTCAGCGGGTATTTGAGCCTCTCGGGCGAATAGACCCATTGCGGCGCTGCTTGGCCCTTGGGACAGACCCCACCTTTGTTTACGGGCGACTCCTTCATGCCTGCGACTTTAATGAACCTGCCGTTCTTCGTAAACGCATAGACACCACAATTCGCTGCGGGCCCACACATGGCGCAAATAGTTGGTGTGGCTGTTTCGCCCGCCTTAGCTGCGGCAGCCATGGCTTCATCCATGGTAAACGATTCAAAGGGGAACCTGCCCATGGTAACACCAGCGATCCCCAGTCCCGCAGCTTTAAGGAATGTACGCCGATCCAGCGACCAGTGATCTCTCTTCCTACGTTCGCTCATTTTCCCTCCTTTTCAAGAGCACCGTCTGGCAGCGCTGTCTTCTTCCTGTCGACAGTGATTGCCATGGCTCTCTCCTCCCCTCTTTCGTTTTCCGGGACGACTCTTTTGCAACGATATCTGATCGTGCTGAGCCTGTCAAGAAAAAGACGACTACAAAAATGTTGCCAGGGATATAAAGCGAGGGGAAAGCCGTCGCCTTCCGTGGACTCCTTTCTGGGAAAGAGCGCTGCACAATTGCTCCACAATTGCTCTTGCCTCTCGCCATCATTGATGGTAATTGATAAGTAGTGAGGAGCTATGCACATACCTATTCCCAATTACAAAGAAGCGGGCCAGGGGCCTTCAGTTGTGTGCATTCACGGAAGCGCAAGCTCGTCAGCTCAGTGGCGCCCCTTGATGGAGAGGCTGTCCCACAGATTCAGGCTGATTGCTCCGGACCTGTACGGTCATGGCGGTACGCTTCCCTGGCCGGATCATCGAGGCATGTTCGTTGATGACGAGGTTAACCTTCTGGAACCTGTCTTTCAGATGGCCTCCGACCGGTTCCATCTTGTTGGACACTCGTGGGGCGGCGCAATAGCGCTGAAAGCTGCTCTGCGCTATTTACCGCGGTTGCGGTCGCTCGTACTCTTTGAGCCTGCGCTGTGGAGTCTTCTGATTGCAAATGAGCCTTCCAGTATTGCTACACGAGAGATACAAATCAACCATGACGAAACTCAACGCTTAATGGACGCCGGGCACTATGCGAGAGCCGGAGAATATTTCATCGACTATTGGATTGGCCCCGGCACCTGGGAGCGTATGACGGAAGCGCGGCGTTCGGCTTTTGCCACAAGCATGCGTGCGGCGAGTCCGGAATGGCACGCATCATTTCATGAGACAACACCCTTGGCTGCGTTCGCCTCAGTGGAGGTTCCATGCCTCCTTCTCTCGGGAATGAAATCAACCGCTCCCGCGAGGGCCATGACTGGTTTGTTATCCTCGGTTCTACCGCAAGCGAAAATAGAGGAGCTGAAAGACATCGGCCATATGGGACCGGTAACGCACCCAGAAGTAATCAATAGTGCCATAGAAAGGTTTCTTCTGAAGGTGTCGGAGTATCAGCCCGACACCCTGGCATGATGTGTGTTCCCGGGGGCTTTCACTCTGACGGCGGCAGGATGGGAATCTCGAGATCCTTTTCAGGGATGCTCCCTGTTAAGGCCCTCAGGAAGCTCAAGATATCCTCGACCTGCGTCTTGGAGAGATCCTTTGCGAGCTGGACCTTACCCATGATCCAGACGGCATCGTACAGGTGGTCCGTTGACCCGTCGTGGAAATAGGGTGCAGTTCTCCCGACGTTTCTGAGAATGGGCACTTTGAACACGTACTTATCACTCTCGTTCTTGGTAACTGTGTATCTTCCTTCATCGATATCCGCGCTCTTTGTATATTTCCAATAAGGTTCGATGATGCCGAACTTCTGGTACATTTGCCCACCGAGATACGGACCTGCATGGCACCCGGCACAGCCTGCCTGCATGAAGGTTTGAAGTCCTCTTTTTTCCGAGTCGCTCAAACCTGTCTTGTTCCCTTTCAAGTATCCATCGAACGGGGAGGGTGTGACGAGCGTTCTTTCAAAGGCCCCCAGGGCCTTGGCGAAATTGTCCGCGGTTACCGGCTCTTTCTGGCCGGGGAACGCTTTCTGAAACAGGGCCGGATATCCTTTTATCTCTTTCAATTTGTTCTCAGCTGCTTCGTATGATGGCATGCCGAACGAGGGCGGCCCTGTGAGGGCTTGTTTGGCCTGATCTTCAACGCTTAACCTGTTTCCTATCCAGTGTGCGGACATCTGGCTGGCAGCATTGAGAATGGTCGGTGCGTTCCTCGGATTGACTTTACTGTTGTTACCGATTGATTTTCTCAGTCCGTCTGCAGCGTACAGGCCCATTGGATGGCATCGCGCGCAGCTGACCGTTCCATCCACAGAAATCCTCGTCTCGTAAAAGAGTATCTTGCCCAGTGCGACTTTTTCAGGAGTGATCGGGTTCCCTTCGGAAGAGATGGTTGCCGGAAGCTGCCCGAAAGCTTGTTTCGCCTGACTGAGCAAAGTCCCGCCATCGTCGGCCAAAACGGGCCAGGGTGCGGAGGCCGCGAGAAAAGCAAGCAAGATCACATTCAGGATGATTCCCACTCTCCTGAAGCTAATCATAAGCACCTCTCCTTCATAATGGAAAATGCAGCAAGCGAATGAATTTCGAATTCCTTAATAACTAATAAGTCCGTAATGAGAGCTGTTCAAGGGGCCTGCTTCGGAGAAACAGTGCTTTACAGACTTACTGATAATGGTTATACTCCATGGCGCTCGAATCATATACCGAGCCCGAGATGTTGTGAGTGAATAATAAGGAGGAGTTCATGTTTAAGAAGATTGATCACGTTGAAATCACACCGAGCGATATGGACCGAACCATCCGCTTCTACACCGAGATTTTCGGTTTCGCGTTGAAAATGAGGAAGAAGGTTGATAGCCCTCCGCTCGAGGAGGTCTGCTTCCTGGAGCTCGGCGGCACGGTCCTGGAGCTGGTATCGGTGAAGAATCCGGTACCTCCGTCAAAGGTGCCGCAGGTTGGCTACCGGATGATGGCGATCGAAGTGGAGGATATGGACAAGGCAGTGGAATACCTTAAAAGCAAAGGAGTGGAGATATCCACGCCTCCGGTGAGCCTGGGTCCATCGAAGCGGGGCGAGATCAAGGACCCTGACGGACTTCTGATCGAACTGCGGCAGTGGTGAGAAACTAGCTGCTCATCGTTGTTCGAACTCACTCTTCTTGTTGACGGGAATTGTCAGGATACCGTCTCCTGCCACGTCTTCGAGATCGAACCACCACTTCGTGCTGTAATCGGGCTTCCCGTATCCGAGAAGGTCGTCTCCCCAGATCGCAAAACTGCGAGCTATCCCGGAGTGCCTCATAGCCCAGCCCACTGTTCTGTGGAAGGGAGTGTAGGGTTTGCTCCAGGGACAGACCTTGATGCAGGTGCCGCAGCCTGAACCTCTTTGATTCCCCACGCGCATACCGGTACACTTCTTTTTGTCCACAGGCCATTTCTCGTAACCGTTGAACATCTCCTTGTCACCGTCACTTATGGCGCCACTGGGACATTCGCGAGCGCACTTCTTACACTTGGAGCAGAAGTCCTGAAGACCGAAGTCGATCGGCTTATCAGGCAGGAGAGGCAGGTCGGTGGTCACCACAGCTCCTTTGAAGCGTGGCCCGAGAAAGGGGTGAAGTACTGAATCGCCGATCCTGCTCATCTCGCCCAGGCCGGAAAGCAGGATCAGGGGCGGCAACACCACATCGTAAAACGGCGCGTAATGGGCCTTGGCAGGATAACCGAGTCTCCTGATGTAGTCAGCAAGGATGATAGCGATGAAACCGGACGTGGCATACGACATCATGCTCATCGCATTGCTTATCCAGTCACTGCCCGTGTAAGCCTGGGATGTCCTGTAATCCTGATCGATGAGGACCGTTATGGCATACTTATGATTCAGCTCGACCGGAACCTCTCCCGTTTCCGGTTTCATGAAATTGAACTTGTGGCTGTAAACGGCGTAGCGGGGCAGTTCACACACGCCAACTGCATCAGCCCTCAGGAAATACGCAGCTTCCTTGATATGTCGGGTAAGGGCCGCTGGGTCGGTCGGGATTGGGGCCTTTTGGGCAGCAACCATGCCGTCCACGAGCGGCATCATGGCGTTCCTCATCCAGGAGAGCGCACCCGAGAGGGGATGCTTCGGCACAAAGCGCCGAAACTCCCGCTTGAGCACAGGACCATAGTCGCCGGCAGCAGCCTTATGAAACCCGCTCTCCCGTTCCCTCACTCTCTGAACCTTCTCATCGTTGATTGCTGTCGTGGGTCGGTCGACCCTTTTCAGCTTGTGCATGGGAAAGGTTTCCAAATCCCGTTTATGGTATCCGCTCATAGCGCCTCCTCGTTACAGATGTTCCTCCAGCAATGATAGCATTATACGTGAAGAGAATAAACATCCTGTTTCGTGCCCAGCCTTAATGTGGAAGAAGACGTCATCCTCCTCTTGATTTACACATTCATGCCGGAATTGAAACAGGCTTCACGTACGCTCGCGGGATGGTTACATTATGGGTGAAATGATTGATCGCCTACCTACCAAAGGCCCACGCCTTCCTGTCCTGGATGCACAGCGCGGGCTGATAATGGTGTTGATGGCGCTTGATCATGCGAGCTACTTTATCGCCCGTGTGCACTCGCTGGAATTCTGGGGCACCTCGCTGCCGGTCTATCCGAATGCATTCTGGTTCTGGACGCGCTGGGTCACGCATCCCTGTGCACCCGGTTTCTTTTTCCTGATGGGTATCGGGATGGTATTGTTTGCTGCGTCGCGCCGAGAGGCTGGATGGCAAGAAGGTCGCATAACCCGCTTCTTCATCGTGCGTGGTCTTCTGTTGGTCCTCTTGCAGCTCCTGGTGGAGGACCCTGCATGGGTGGTGGGCTACCTATCGGCGAATCCCGGTGCCATGATTACTCGAACGGGCGGTGTGCCCGGCGGAGGCACCGGTGGAATAGTCTATTTAGGGGTATTATTTGCCCTTGGCGGAACCATGGTATTCTGGGCCTGTGTGCGGAGAGTTTCATCGCAGTTCATCTGCGTTATCAGCCTGGCAGCGATAGTAACCACACAGCTCGTGACGCCCGGTTCGGAACGCATTGGTGCCCTCTATACACCCCTCGCACGGTCCCTGATAATTCCGGGGCACACCAATAGCTGGGAGGTATTCTATCCGGTCGTGCCCTGGCTGGGCGTCACCGGATTGGGCCTCCTCTTCGGCAGACTCCTGAAGAACGATACGCATCGAGCCGGGCGAGTAGCTGGCCCTGCAGGCCTCGCATGCATTCTCCTTTTCGTCGTTGTCCGGGCCATCGGGAGCGTCGGCAATCTCAATGACGTGCCTTCAGGCTGGCTGGGCTTCTTGAATGTGGTCAAATATCCGCCGAGTCTGGTTTTCCTGGCGATTACGCTCGGCATCAATCTTATAGCGATGACCGCCTGGGAGCGGGCCGAACCATACTTTCAAAACCCTCGCAATCCCCTACTCGTATTCGGCCGTGTACCGCTATTCTTTTATCTGGTGCATCTATGGATGTACTGCCTGCTCGGATTATTTTTTGCTGGCGGCAGCGGCCTAGCAGCGATGTACTGCTTTTGGTTAGTGGGACTGGTGCTGTTGTACCCTCTCTGCTATGCGTTCAACCGCTTCAAACAGCGCAGGCCGGTGGACTCTATCTGGCGGCTCTTCTGAGGTATACCAAGTTACCTTCAACGTTACCTTCATTCATGCGTCTGGATGCAGGCGCGCCTGTTCAATAAAGTTTTCCCGCACACGCGTGTCACGCAGAGAAAAGCAAGAATGGGGAGAAATCCGCAAACCGGTGCCGAGATAAAGATTCCTGCGAGGAAGGCTCCGAAATTTGCAGCAGGGATGGCCCTTAAGAAGGCGGTAAAGTAGAAAGCACTACGACCGTAAACGAAGTCCAGACGTAAGATAGATGGAATTTCTCTATCGCGTAACGAGGACGTAGTTGTCCCTTTACAACGGCGAAGGTGCATTAGATTATCGATCCCCAGCCACTAAGAGAAACCGTCACGAGCGACGACTTCTGAGAACCAGGTACACAGCTACAACAGAAGGACCGCAACGCACTGCCCAGATTATGAGGCAACGGAAATGATGATTCACTCATATCTGGTATGCTGAGTACATCATCAGCGGAA
>Ga0209039_10000554_pt1 | contig 36144 bp, 35 predicted proteins | sample BogFormECP12_OM1_FD_188238 | JGI IMG/M metagenome (GOLD analysis project Ga0209039, IMG submission 188238) | Bog forest soil microbial communities from Calvert Island, British Columbia, Canada - ECP12_OM1 (SPAdes) (version 2) | ecosystem: Environmental > Aquatic > Freshwater > Wetlands > Bog ...
GTTCATAGGTACCGCCTGGCCGGGGATGATGGCGTTCGACGCGAGCGGGAACGTGCGGTGGGTGGTGGCCAACGAGCAGCCGCAGATCGCAACGGCGGACGGGGGAGTGATCGGGGCGTCGGGGATTACGTACGATGCGAATGGGAATGCGACGGGGCAGATGAGCCTGTACACGCAGTCGTGGACCGGGAACTTGTACCAGGATGGCGACGTTCGGCGGGTCGTCTCTAAGCCGACCGTTGCCGCGACGAGCTCCTGGCCAGGGAGTGCCCAATCGCCTCCGGGAGCGAACCCCTCGGGAACTCCGGTCGCTGCGCAGACGGTCCAGGTCAGGCTGCATGTGTTCAAACTCAACGGAACTGCGCAGATCGACCTGACCGGAATAGTGGAGGCGGCGCAGAAGATATGGGCAAAGCAGAGCAACGGCGCGATTGCACTATTGTGGGATCATTCGATCCAGAATACGGATCCGTGCGCCACTCCGGGCTGTTTAAAAGGGTCCATTGACGATCTCTTGGACCTGAGCTCCGACGATATGAACTACTGGTTACAGCTCAAGGATTTTCTCCAGAAATTTCCGGATCGGCAGGGAATCAACGTTGTACAGAATGCCACCTTGCCGAAGGGGAACGGGATCACCCTAAATATGCCTATAGCCCCAGCGCCGCAGCGGGACAGCACCACATTGAGCAATATCATCGTACTCCCAAATAACACGTCGAAGGTCTTGGGCCACGAAGTTGGCCACGCATTCGGGTTACACCATGTTTCGAATCCCCTTAATTTGATGTGCGGCGCGCCGGGAGACGCCAGTGATGCCGTGGCATTTATAGACAGTTTCTGGTGCTTTGAGTGGACTGCAAGGAGCCTAAACGACGATCAACTGTCGACGGCTAAAGCTAAGGCACTTACACTGGTGGAAAAATGAGAAACGCAAAGCGAGTTGCACTCTATTTTTGCGGGGCCTTGATAGTGTTTATCTGGGCGACGATTGTGGATGGCCTCGCAGTTGCTGGCAGCCCGGCCTATTTCGTTGGCTATCCAGCGGCACGTCTGTGTAACAGCCTGCGGCCGGGCATGGAACTAAGAGACGCGGAAGCAAGAATGCTCCGGCTGGGTAGACCGACGTCAATCGAGTATAGGAGCGGGTGGTTGGATGTCGCTGGTACGGACTCGAACTGCATCCTGGATATCGATCCGACTACGAATCGGATCGTCAAAACAACAATCTCAGGGGCCATGTCCGTGGAGTGAGTATCCAATGCCTAATACCCTACGAAGAATCATGAAGCAAGCGGTGAAAATCGCGCTGGCGGGCACGATTCTGGGACTGGCGCCTTCGGTTTATGACTCAGCTTCCTTTCTTTCGCGAGTCCGCGTGTTTGAGCAGATGAGCATCGGCCTCCCAGAGACGACCGCGAGGGACATTTTAATCAAAGCGGACGTTACATGCGGAATTTCCCGCCATGAAGAACACACTTGCTGGTTTTCTGATTTCTGGAGAGATTACGGGATTAGGGTGGATCCCGAGACGAGAACGATAAACGGCCTTTACTACAATAGGCGGCACCGGCCAACGTTTCTTCACCGATGGTTTGATTAACCTGAAATCCGAAGTTGAGGGTTGAGACTCCTCCTTCCGGTGCGGCTACTCATCTGCCCAATCAGCTCAGGTGACGACAGCGGAATCCAACTTCGGCGAAGTTGGGATTTGCCACTTCAAGATGCTGTCCAGCAAATAGATCATCGTCTTCAACCTGCCCCAGCTTTCAGACAGATGGACGACCACGCGACGGCCCGCGCGGCCGAGGATCGCGCCGCAGGTCAGGACCTGGGTGCGGACCGTCGCCGGGTCGCGATATCGCCCCAGTCCCGCGGCCCGCTGAAACTCGCTCAAGAGATTGAAGAGCAGCGGCACGCGCCGGAAGGCGGCCTCCGTGGCGGAGAACTTCTTCAGGCAGAAACCATCGGCTCCCAAGTCATGCTTCAGTTCGGCGATGCGATTCTCCATATCGGCGCGCCGGTTGTAATCGCGCCAGAGCTCCTCGGGCGCTTCGCCCCGGCTGGTGACGAAGATGCGGAAGGTGTAGCCCGGCACGTCGATCAGCTTGCGGCCCAGGCTTTCGCGGCCTTCCCGGATCAACTCGCGCACCGCCACAAAACGCCGCTCGTTTTGCCAGCCCAGCAGTTTCACCCGAAACTCTCCGACCGCGTAGAGTTCATCCAGTTCCTTCCATGTCTCCACACGCTGCGCCTGGCGTTTGATCCACTTGGTCAGCCGGGCGGCTACAATGTAGGGCTGACAACGCTCTTCCAAAAAGCTGAGCAAGTTGTCCTCGAAGAAGCCGGAATCGGCTCTTACCAGGCGGATCTTCTGGCGCTGTCCCCACAGCGCGAGAGCTTCTTTGAGAAATTCCGCGGCTCCACGCGCTGCTCCGCAGTTGCCGCTGCGGAGCCAGCCGTGGAGCAGGAAATGCGCTTCGGCCAACACGCCCAGCAAGGGATGATGGCTGGGACGCCCATGTTTGCGGGGGTTGTGGCCTTTCAGCGAACCCTCCTGGCGGCCATACCGCTCGAACACGGTGGAATCCAGGTCCAGCGCATAGCCGTCCGGACGCAGGGGCAGGCGCGCCATCTGCCATTCCCAAAGCGGCGCGAAGAGCCGCTGCACTTCGCCCATGCCGAAGCGACGGAATAGATTGCGAATCGTGTCATCGGTGGGAAACCGCTGCATACCCAATAGCGCTCGCAGGGCGCTATCGCCGCGCAGCCACTCCGCGTGGGCGAAGCGCTTGGCCCCTGTCAATACGGCTATCAGGAACGCTGTGAACGAGTGGGTGGGATCGATTTGATTGGGGGATCGCCAGCACACCGGCATCCACTGGCGAACCTTGCCGATCAGATCGATCTTGCAGGGGTAGCTGACGAAAACAGCGACCCCGCCGAAGGGGGTCACAGCTCGCTTAGTCTCACGCAGGATCAGGCGCTCGCCGGAAAGCAAAGCGTCGATCTCCCGCGGAACTGAATTGTCGGTGGTGTTTGGCTCCACTCCCCTGTTGTCTCAAACCCTTGCGCCGAAGTCTTCCGGAAACTTCGGACTTCAGGATTAGCCGCTTTCGTAACAGCAGGCGCCGCACTCCGGTAGCCGGCGCGCGAATCCGTGGGCGCGTCCTGCTTCCGGGCCGCCAGCGTTCGCTCCTTCAGGGGGTGTAAGCAGATCGAGTACGTGGCTGGAGCGGGTGCGCGGGGGAAGCGGGTGCGCGGGGGAAGCGGGTGCGCGGGCGCGCTCGGCGTCAATGCCAGGCGCTGCGTTCGAATTCGGCGTTGAACTCGCAGCCGATCAGGGCTATCACGGCCATGAGGTACATCCACACCAGCAAGGCGATGCCCGCGCCCACGGAGCCGTACATCACGTTGTAGTGCGCGATGTTGCGGACATACCAGCCGAATCCCGAGGTGGCCAGCAACCAGCCGAAGCTGGCCAGCATGGCCCCGCGCCACACCCCGCGCCATCGCTGCTTCCGGTAGGGGCCGAAATAGTACAGCAGCGAGGTCACCAGCACGGTGGTGGAAAATGCCAGGAGGTAGCGCGCCAGGCGGCTGAGCCACTGCCAGAGCCACGACAGGGGATGGAAGAGCGGGTCCAGATTCAAGGCGTTGAAGACGACGCGCTCCGCCTGGCCGCCGAACAGAATGAGAAGCGACGCGCAGATCAACGGCACGGCGACCATGATCACCAGGCCCATGGCGAGGGCCCCGCCGTGCAGAAACCCGCGATCGCGCGGGACGCGGTAGGCGGCGTGGAAGCCGTCGACCAGGCTCTTAATCACTCCCGACGCCGCCCAGACGGAAATCAGCCCGGCCACGATCAGCACGGAAACGGGCCGCGCTCCGGTGGCGCGGAACTGTTCCAGCACCAGGCCCTCGGTCCCCGGAGGAACGATTTCGGAGAGCGTGTCCCCGATGGTCCGCGAGACCAGTTGGTTGCGGGTCTGCACGAGGATGGCGGCGGTGGCGGAGAGCACGGGAAAGAACGAAAGCAGCGCGGAATACGCCGCACCCTTGGCGATGGCGAGACAATTATCGTCGAAGGCGGCCACCAGGCTTCGACGAAACAGCCACAGAACGGTGGGAACTCTCATGGCCGCACCCGCCGCGCTACTTCAGGATCACCTTGGCCACGCCGGTGTTATTGGCGCCGTCGGCCACGCGGATCACCACCAGGTGCTCGCCGGGAGAGAGGTTGGCGAGATCGAGCGCGAAGTTCTCGTGGGGGGAATCGATCACTCCGTCGGCGGCTTCGACGGGAACCCAGGTGGCGGCGTCGAGCGAGTACTCGCAACGGCGCAGGGAGGAAGCCGCGTCGCGCGCCGCCCACTCGATGTGCGCCGAGCCGCCGGAGTAGCGCACGGCGCCGACCGTCACCACAGGCGGGGTATTGTCGATGATGACCGGAGCGCTGACCAGTTGCGCCTCGCGCGCGCTGGAGGGCGGATTGCTTTCGCGGTCGGAGGCGGTGACGCGGAAGTAGTACTTGCCGTCGGCCAGGACGTCGGCGTCGAAGGTGAGGGTGTTTTCGTGGAGCCCGGCCTTGAGCAGCTTCCACTGGGTTTCGTCTTCGCCGCGGAAGTACACGGCGTAGACCAGCCGGTCTCCGTCGGGATCGTCGGCCTGCCAGGCGATCGAAATCTGCTGCAACGAAGCGCGCGGCAGCGTCTGGGCGGGCGTGCCGGTGGAGGCGGCGGAGGAGGCGTCGCCGCTATCCGTGACGGTGACATTGTAGGCGGCGCCGGCGGCCGCGTTGGAAGCCGGCTTGGCGCCCTGCGGGGCCGCGGACGACTGGGCGGATACGCTTATGCTCCGCACCACCGGCGGCGAGTTCTGCGGCAGGTAGGCCAGGGTGACGCCGTTCAGCGCGGGGGTGGCCCCGGAAGAGCCGGCGAGTTCGGCCTTCCACTGGATGTAGCGCGCATTGGGACTCGAGATGCGCGAGCCGGCCGCTTCAGTCATGGGCTCCGACCATGGGCTCCAGGTGCGGTCCGGTTTCGCCGAGTTGCCGGCGCGGGTGCGGAACTGAATGGAGCAGCCCTGGGGAAGATCGGCGCGCCAGCTCAGAGAGCCCCAGCGCGACGCGGTACCGGAATCGTGCACCGGAGCTTCGTAGGAGCCGGACGATCCGGGCGCCTCGCCGAGCCGCAGGATGCGGCCCATGTTGCTGGTAGCCGCGAGGATGGAATGGTCCGCGGGCAGCAGCCGGGTGGCCTGGCCTTCGTTGGTCTGGGCGACCAGCGTCACCCGGCGGTCCGCCGCCAGCCCGTAAATGCGGCCGCTCACATCGGTGGAGAAAAGAAGCTGACCCGGGAGCGCGAGCAGGTCGTAGACGTTTTCCTCCTTGGAACTCCACAGGGTTTCGACGGTGTTGTCGGGATTGATGCGATAGATGGCGGAGCGGTCGACGCCGGTCAGGTCGACGCTGGGAGTGAACTGCGTGCTCACGGCGGGCAAGCCGGGGGCGGGCTGCGCCTGCGGCTGCTGGGGCTGGACGGGCGGTTTGAGTTCGCCGGCCTGGGCCTCGACGGTGATGGTGGTGGCGGCCACCGCAGCGCCCGGCGCCGCGCCCGCGCCCTGGGCGGCCTGGCTGGCGGCCTGCGCCTGGCGGGCGACGGCGCCACCGAGCGAGGCGGCATAGACCGATCCATCCGGCATGGGGACGATGGCGCGAATCTCCGGCAGGTTGGCATTGTACAGCGCGAAGGCCTGGTCCCTGGCGGAGATGCGGTAGAGGATGCCGTTGGGATCGGTTCCGGCCAGCAATCGTCCTTGCGAGTCCAAGGCCATGCCGGTGATGTGGGCCTGGCCGGTCTCGTAGTACACGTCGCCATGGCCGGCGCTCTCCACGCGGAAGATCTTACCCTGGTCTCCGGTCCCCACAAACAGCGCGCCATCCGGCGCCACCGTGAGGCACCAGATGTAGCGCGCCTTGGGGGCGAAGTACTCGGCGGCCTTGCCGTTTTCGATGCGGTAGACCTTGCCATCGGGGGAAGAGCCGGCGTATACGACGCCCATTTTATCCACCGCCAGGGCGAACACCTCGGGCTGATCGGCGGTCCACAGCACGCTGGATTTGCCGGAGCGATCGATGCGATAGACCCGTCCGCGATGCCCGGTGGCGGCATACAGGCTGCCATCGGGACCAACGGCCGCGCTCCAGATGGCGGGCTGATCCGAAGTGAAGACCGTGTCCATCCTGGGCGCGAGCGAGATGCGGCCCTCGCGGCTGAGCGAGATTCCGGTGAAGCGGCCGCGCACAAAATCGTTGTACGAGTCGATCTCCCAGGTGGCCGTGCCGCTGGGGAAAAGAAGCGAGGGCAAGGCCGCGGCGAGCGTGGCGCAGCGGGCGAGAGCACGAGAGAAGGGCGTCATTCCTTGATTTCCACCTGTATGGTTTTGACTCCGGAGACGACCATGTCGCCTCCGTCCAGCTCCATTTCCCCGATCTTGGAGTTACGCGTCTGGGCGATACCGGCGACGGCGGAGACGGAGCCCTCCAGAACCAGCACGGCGGAAGGCGGCGGCGCCGGCAGGTCCGCGCTATCGAGCTGAAACGCCGGTTCGGCGCGCCAGATTCGCACGTAAGCCTTGTTGTTGGGGTGCAGACCGTTCACGGTATTGAGGAGCTGCCCGATACTCCGCGGCGTGGCCGTGAGAGTCTGGCGGAAGTCGGCGATGTTGCTGACGTTGGCGTCGGCAACGGTGAAGAAGAGCGGCCCGGGCTGGGCGCCGATGGGAACCTGGTATTCCACCTGGCGGGTGGTCTCCGCGCCATCATCTCCCAGCAGCAGCACACTCAACTGGAGCTTCTCTCCCGGCCGCACTTCGCGGCGGGAGGCGGTGACCGAATCGATGGTCAACTGGTTCTTCCGGTCGAAGGCTTCCACGCGCAGGGCCGCCTTCTTCAACTCCAGCGAGCGGAATCCGCTTTGCATGACGTAGGCCATGGGGAGGGCGGTGGTGATGGAGACCATAGTGGCCGCGCCGTTATCGGCGGAGTAGATGTTGTTCAGGCGCACGGGCGCGGGGGCGTTCTGAAATTCGATCTCGCCGGTGACGCGAAGGCTGGCCGCTCCCACGCTGCGTTCGGTGGAATCGATGACCGAGAAGACCGCCATTTGCAGGAGGAGCGGGGAGAGCAGCGGGTCGTTCACCATTTCGAACTGGTAGGACTGGACGGGCCGCCCGTTGCGCGACACGGCGATGGACACCGGCGCCATGGGCGCGCGCTTACCCAGCACGCCCGAAATGGCGGCGTCGCGGTCCTGAACGATGGCGCCCATCCACTCCTTGGAGGTGGCCAGTTTGAACGAAGTATTGATGTTGGGAAGCAGGGTGACGACTTCGGCGCGGGCGAAGGGCATGGCCGTCGCCCCCACGGCCAGGAAGCGGTGGCCGAAAGCGTACATGCGCGATCCCTCGATGCAGGTGACGGTGCCGCTGGCGCCCAGGCTCAGGTCTCCGGCCAGCAGTTGCACGCTGATCATGGAGCCGGGCTTGAGACCGGCGGGATTGCCCATGGCGGCGCCGGGGCTGCCGCCCGTCGAGATGGCCTGGCGCGGCTCCAGGCCCAGTGCGCGCAACTGCGGGGCGAAGGCGTCCAGGGTGGCGCGGGTGAATCCGCCGAAGGAAAGCGGCGTGGCGATTTCGACCATGCGGGGCTGGCCGGAAGCGGCGGGTTCGGGCCGCGGGAGCGCCGCGGCGAGGCCGCCCGCGAGCAAGCCGACGGCGCGGCGGACGGGCGGAGGCGGGCTGTCGGCCAGTGGCGACGCGGAGCGGATCATCTCTTCGATGGGCCGGATGCCGGCGATGGGGTCCTTGGCGAAGGGGAACGCCATGGCGACCGCGCCGGCCAACTTGCCGTCGATGTACACCGGGCTGCCGCTCATGCCCTCCATGACGCCGGTATGTTCCAGCGGACCTCCCGAGAGCCGGGCCAGGATGAGCGATTCCCTGGGTCCGAAATTGTCGAGGACGCCCAGGATTTCCACCTGGAACTCCTCCACGCGGTCCCCGGCGAACACCGTGCGGCCGGTGGCGTGCATGCCGGCGCGCACGTCCTTCAAGGGGAAGTAGGAGGACTGGGCGGAGAGGATGCGGGTTAGGGCGAGGATTGCGGGTAGCACCAGCCGGGGCACAAGACCATTGTACAGGGGCGGTGGATGGGGGTCGGCGGGACGGGGAGTGAAACAATCGCTCCAGAGGCGAGCGGGGTCACTGGCAGAAAAGAACATGATGGGCCACGGTTGAACACCGATGAACACGGATAAGCAAAGAGTGGGTTTAGCGGTGTTCATCGGTGGCCTGGAGTTCATTTTGGGGAAATCCCCGATCATCCGCATCAGCTCCGCCGGTTATCTTCGCAGAGCAGCGTAGCCGCAACCGAACCGCGCGGGATGTTCCGGGCTGCCGGGGGCCGGCTCGTCTCGCGCACAGGCGAGCTTCGCTCGCCGGGCCGACTGACAATCGGCCGCAGGATGCCATCCTGCCCCACATAAAACCGTCGCGGCGCGGGCTCGCGGCGGCGGCGGGGGCAACGGGTTCGTTTCGGAAGGGGCGTAAGTGGTTGACGGGTGTTGGGGTTCGGGCGGGGAAATGGGTTCGTTTGGCAAGTCTTGGTTGGGCAGGTCAGGGCGGAGGGCTTTGAGGCGGTCGAAATCTTCGAGGGCGCGGCGGTATTGGCGTTCGGCCTGAGCCTGGTAGCGGAGGAAGAGCGACCAACCGTTGGACTGGCGGGCGAGGCGGAAGAAGCCTTCGCCGAGGAGGTAGTTGCGATTCTGGGCGCGGGTGATTTCGATGTCGCCATCTCCGGCGAGTTCCTGGTTCATGGGGAAGGCGGGGTGGTCGTTGGCGTCGAGGGTTTCGTTGAGGCAGGCAGTGAAGAGGCCGGACTCGAGGCGGGCGGCGCGGAGGATGGCCTGTTGGGAGAGGGCCATGCGCTGGAGGGCGAGGAGCTCCTGGGAGTTGACGGGCTGGTAGACGGAGACGAGATCGGAGGTGAGGTGAGCGATTTCCTGAAGGTCTTCGAGGCGGACAACGGCGAAGGCAGCGGCGGTGAAGCCGTGCTTGACGGAGTTGCGGGCGGAGCGGGCCTTGCCCTGGGGGGTCTTGGGGCCGGTGGAGAGGGCGCTATTGGCGCGGTTGGCGGCGAGTTGCCTGGGAGAGACGGGTTTGCGGGTTGGTGGCATGGTGTTTCCGATTTCAGCAATAGCACGGGGAGGGGGTGGAGTCTGAAATTGGGAGGGGGGAAGTGGTTGAGGGGGAAGGAGATATAGTTTGGAAATTGGGGGGAAAGGCAGACTACGGTAAGGGCGTAGCCAGATAAACGGGGAGCATCACGGAGGCCTGGCCAAGTACTTTCAATGTGATGGCGGTGGCTGTGTAGGCGCCGGGCGGCAGTTGGACATTTATCTGAAAGAGGGCGCTGAATCCCGCGACGTTGACCTGTGGGCCACCATACGCTACGATGTGAGTGCGGGGTGGAGCAGTCTGGTAGCTCGTTGGGCTCATAACCCAAAGGTCGAAGGTTCAAATCCTTCCCCCGCAACCAAACCCTTTCAACAACTCACGCGGGTTTTCGAGCGCACCACAGGCTCCCATTAGCTCCCCATGGCCGCAACTGGCATCTTGTGGCCGGGAGTTTGGGCCGTCTTGCCGCTGAAGCCGCAACGCCGATGGTGGCGCAGTTGGACAGCCAGTTGTGCATCACCGCGAGCTCCGCGCGCGGTTGCATCATGCGACGTAGGCGGTCACGAACATGATGACAGTTGCAGCCAGCATCACCACGGCACACGTCCACCCAAGCCAGCGAAGCAGTGGCCCGTTCCGGTGCTCGCCCATGACGTCGGCCCTGCTGGTGAGCAGCACCACCAGCACGAGCAGCGGTGGCGCCAGCGCTCCGTTGAGCACCGCCGACCAGAAGAGCATCTTGACGGCGTTCAGACCGGCGTAATCCAGGCCCAGACCGAGAGCCATGGCTATGGCGATAACGGCATAGAAGCCATGAGCGACGGGGGGGTGCACATCCAGCGAGCCAACCCAGTCAGCCCCTTCGGCGATGGCGTAAGCGCAAGATCCCGCCAATACCGGGACCCCCAGCATTCCGGCTCCGATCAAACCCAGGCTGAAGAGCCGATACGCGCCGCCGCCGGCCAACGGGCGCAGCGCCTCGGCGGCTTCGCGGGCGGTAGAAATGGTGGTTTTGCCGTGCGCGTGCAGGGTGGCGGCTGCCGTCAAAATGATGAAATACATCACCAGGTTAGAGAAGAACATGCCCGTGAGGACGTCGTTGCGGGAACGCCGCAGTTCCCGATTGGACGCGCCTTCACGCAGCGCGACGGTCGACTTGCCCAAGGCGATATCTTCCTCCACTTCCTGCGCGGCCTGCCAGAAGAAGAGGTATGGCGAGATGGTGGTTCCCAGGATGCCGACCAGCGTTGCCCAATACGCCGCAGTCCACTGGACACGCGGGATCAGGGTTGCCCTCACGACGGCTGACCAATCCGGGTGCGCCAGAAAGGCAGCGGCGACGTAGGCGAACAAGGCGAGAGTAAGCCACTTGAAAATCCGGGCTATGAGACGATAACTCGTCCAGAACAGCAGACAGACAAGAACGAGGGCGTACACGGGAGTCCAGTAGAATGACTTCACACCGGTCAGAAGCTGCGTCACGTCAGCCATGCCACCGAGATCCGCGGCGATGTTGACGATATTGGCGATGACGAGCAGCGAGCAGGCGCTCCACAGAATCCACCGTGGATAGCGCACTCGAATCACGCCTGCCAGCCCGAATCCGGTGACCATCCCAAGGCGGGCGCACATGATCTGTATGGCCGCCATCAAGGGGAAGGAGAAGATCGCGGTCCACAATGGAGCGTAGCCGAACGCGGCGCCGGTGACCGAATAGGTCGCGATGCCGGAGGGGTCGTCATCCGCCGCGCCGGTTATCAACCCGGGGCCGAAGTTCGAGAAGAACCTGCGGAACCGGCCCTGAAGGACAAACGCGCGTCTGGCGGCCTTGGCGCCCGGAGAGTTGTGGGTCATGGCTCGCCGGCAAGCGGGGAGACCCATCGATCCGCTCTCTCAGGCTGCCTCGCGTGAGAAGCCAAGATCGCGGCGTAGATGACGAGAGTCTTGTCGCGGACTTTCATAGACCCTTTCCTCTCAATTACTTGCGATGTCCACCGTGACAAGACTCGGGTCGCGGCACGCGTCGGGGGACCTGATCCACTGACACCCGCCGCGAAAAGAACGGCTAGCGGGAGTTCGTTCCGGGCGCGGAATGCAGAAGCTGCACCTGGAAGTGCGGAAACTGCTGTAAGCCCAAAGGCCACCGCGACGGGGGTCACCCTCCCAAGTACTCAACGTGAGCGTACGTACCTAAGCGCGGGTTGTATGCGAGGTACCAGCCAACGTGGTCGGGATCCTCGTAGATCACGATCTGATCGCCGGACCAGTTCCAGCCCGCTACGATGTTGTAATCGAAAGCGGCGACGTCCCAGTAGAAATTGCCAAACCAGAAGCGTTCCCGGTTTCCACCTGCCAGCACGAAGACATGTTGCGGTCCGAAGCCGCCGCCAAAACGCCCGTGTGCCCACGGCTGATCGAGGTGGTAATGCGCATCGTTAGCGCCGCTATCGTGTCCCACCCACTTGTCGTTCCTGGCGTCTACGTGCGGAACGTCCGGATGGCCTTTCCTGTCCACGTTCACATGGTTCTCCGCGGCTGGCTGCTCAGCCCGGGCAGGGGCCGAAGCGCGCGCAGGCTTGACAGCCTTCGCGGGAGCGGGACCGTGAGCGGGAACGTGTCCACCCCCAACCGCGGCGTGACCGCCGCCTCCGCGTGACTCACCACCGCGCTGCGCAAAGGCAGCCAAGCAGATTACAACTGACACACCAATGAGTTTCTTCATGTTCTTCATGTGCTCCGAGGCAGACATCAAGCACGCGTTTGGCCAATCTGGCGGCCCAGTGCGTCGCCGCCCGATCATAGTGGGCTCAAACGTGCACCAGCACTTCCCGTCGCGGCACGTTCGCGCGACTACTCGCAGACACTGGAGGCACATCTTGGCTACTTCAAGGACAATCATGGAAACGGCATCGAACCTTGGCACCGAGGCCAAAGAGTCGATCGAGGAGTTGGGCCGATCCGCCGGCAGGAGAATGGATGAGGCGAGAGAAGAGACAGGGGGCGCGCTACATGCGGCGGCCTCCTGCGTCCGCAAAACGGGGCGTCAGAGTACCGAGGCAATCGACAACCTGGCCACCGGCACCGCGGATCGACTGGATGCAACGGCATCCTACATCGAGGATCATGACCTGAGAGACGCACTAACAGGCTTGCGGAGATTTGGCCGTAAGCATCTGACGGGCTCTCTGGTGGTCGCGGGCGCAATCGGCTTTCTTGCCGGATCCGCCTTGAGCCGGGCGACACGATCGTGGGGAAAAGCACCTGGACGCACAGAAGAGTAATCCTGGCGGCCGAAGCCTTTCGCTGAGAAGGAGTACCGATGAAGTTGAACCTGATACTGCTGGGGGCTCTAATCGGCTTGGCGTCCCAAGCCGGGAGCAAACCGATCCAGGACGCCCCGGCCAAACAAGCCGCCCCCGAGGCGCAACGGTCTTTGACCGGTTGCATCGACGAACAGCACGGCCAGTACGTTCTGCTCGACGATCAAATGCTGAAGATCGCCAGCCTGCAATCCGCAGGGCCGGATAGAGAGGTGTTTGCCAAGTACGTTGGCCGCAAGGTGCGAGTCAGCGGCACCAATTCTTCCGGGCAGGAGAACGCGTTTAAAGTGACGAGCATCGAGCAGGTCGCGGGCAGTTGCGGACAGGCGAAGTAACCTGGCGAACCCTCGCTCCGTCAACACTCGCGGCCGCGCTGGGACCCGACGGTCTTCGTGTACACCTTGGTGAACTCGGCTCCCCAGAAGAACAGTTGCGCCGAATAGTACACCCATAGCAACACGATGATCGGCGAGCCCGCGGCACTATACGTAGAGCCGAAGCTCGCGTGCGCGAAGTACAGCCCCAGAAACTCCTTGCCGATCATGAAAAGCAGGGATGTGATCGCGGCCCCGAGGGCGACGTCGTTCCATTTCAATTCGACGTCGGGAACGATTCTGTAGAGGGCGGCAAACAGCGCCGCTATTAACAGGCACGAGATTATCCAAGTGGCAGCCCGCGGCACCCAGAGCCGCATGGCCGCCATCCAGGAGTTCAATACCAGAGAAACCAGCAGCAGGAAACCCGTTCCCAGCACCGTCGCAAACGAATAGAAGCGCTCCCGGATCAGCCGAATGACGGTGGCGGCGTTGTTTCGATAGGGGGGAAGCGAAACATGCCAGATCGTATTCATGGCGTCGCGCAGCTCCACGAAGACGGAAGACGCGCCAAACGCCAGGATCGCCAGGCCGAGCAAAGTCGCAATCAGGCCGATGCGAGGTTGGTAGCCGGCCTTGACGATTTCCTGAATTGTCCGAGCTACTTCCGGACCGGCCACTCCTCCGAGTTCCGATGCGAGCCGGCCTTCGGCAGCCGCTTGCCCATAAACAACGGCGGACAGCGCGACGGCTATCACAATGACGGGAGCGAGCGACAGCAGGGTATAAAATGCCACGGCGGCGCCGAGGCGCGGAGCATTGTCGTCAATCCAATCGCCCGATGCCTGCCGGGACATTCGCGGCAGCAGCCTGAGAGGAAGCCACGAGGATCCGCCGGCGTCGCGAGACGCGTTGGTCAGCGGTGGTTTTGCCTCTCCGCCCATTCGTGACTCCAGCCGGGCCGCGGCCAGCGCTGGCGCCGAGCGGGGCGGCAGCGCCGGATCAGGACCCCGCCGCCTTTTCCTCTTCGCGCAGTGCGGCGATCCGGTTCTGCAGCGTTCGCAGGCTGATCCCCAACATTTCGGCGGCGCGTTTGCGATTGCCGGCTACGTGTTCGAGGGTTAGCTGGATGTAGGCCGCCTCGAGTTCCATGAGCGGCTTGCCAGGCTGGAGGTCCATTCGACCCTCACGGACGGGTGGCCGGGCATATGGGCCGGCGGTGACTCCGAGCGCGGGGGAAGGAAGATCCCTCAGCCGGATCGAACCCTCGCCTGCCATGATGACGGCTCGCTCCAGAATATTGCGCAGTTCCCGTACATTACCAGGCCAATCATACCGATGAAAAAGCTCCAGCACCTCGGCATCGACGCCTGTGACGCGCGCGCCGTGTTTCGCGTTCAAAGTCCGCAGCATGACGTCGGCAATCGGCGGGATATCTTCTTTATGTTCGCGCAGCGGCGGAACTACGATCTGGAACACGCTCAACCGATAGTACAGTTCTTCCCGCAAATGCGTACCGAGGTCCTGGCTGGTTGCCGCAAGTATGCGCGCGTCCACTGCGATTTCGTGCTTACCGCCAAGCCGCCGCACCCGCAAGTCCTCGATCGCGCGCAGGAGCTTTGGCTGCGTGGATTGAGGCATCTCGCCGATCTCGTCGAGAAACAGAGTGCCCCCGTGAGCCTGCTCGAAGCAACCAGCCGAGCGGTCCATGGCGCCCGTGAACGCGCCTTTCTCGTGGCCGAATAATTCGCTCTCAATCAGAGTCTCGGGCAAGGCCGCTGCATTGATCGCCACAAAAGGCCGATCGGCCCGGGGGCTGCACCTATGGATTTCCCGTGCCACCAGCTCCTTTCCAGTGCCACTATCGCCACAGATCAACACGGGCGCCGAAGTGGGAGCAACCTGCCGGATAACCGAGAAGATCTGCTGCATCGCCGGAGAGATTCCCACCAGGTCTCCGAGTACGCCGCGAAGGCTTAGGTCGCGCCTAAGCTCCTCGGTTTTCTGCAAACTTTTCTTGTAGCGAATCGCGCGATCCAGAAGTGTCTTGAACGCGCGCGGCTCCACCGGCTTCTCCAGGAACCAGAATGCCTTGAGGTCATGGACCGCGGACAGCGCCTTTTCCATGCTGCCGAAGCCGGTGAGCGCGATCGCCGGAGTGCGGTCGCCGCGATCTTTCAAATGCCGGAGGAGTTCGAAGCCGTCCATGCGCGGCATGACCAGATCCGAAACGATGACATCCGCGTCGAAGGTACTTAGCCGTTCCAGCGCTTCCTGCCCGTCGGAGGCAACCTGAATCTCAAAGTTGCCATCGGTAAGCATGCCAGCCAGGGCGCTACGCTGCCGCTCGTCGTCATCGACGATGAGGATCCGGCCCGAAACCGCAGGCAGGCGGGGCATCCCGTTCATTTTAGCAGGCCGCCTCGGAAGGCGCACCGGAGTTCGAATGCCGATCGCCTTCGTGCCGAACGAAGTCGAGGACGTCGAAGTGCTTCAACTCCCGGCCGGGGAAGAAACTGTCGATGGCTTCCTGCTCATCGTCGAAGAACTCGAAGGCGATGGCCAGCCTGGTCAGCAGGAAGAGTTCCAGGTGGGACTTGTCGAGATTTTCGAGCGCCAGTCTTCCACCGGATTTGCGCAGCCGGGCGAGTCCGAATACCAAGGTCCCCAATCCAGTGCTATCGATCCTGGTGACGTCTTTGAGGTTCAATATGATATTGACCTTACCGGATTGATGCAGTGAAGGCAGTCTGTCGCGTAACTCCAAATCCCCGTGACCCAAAGTGAGCGGGCCTTTCAGGTCAAGAATGACGATGCCTTGGCTCTCCCGCTCCTCGATGTGCAGACTCATGGTCAACCTTCTCTGGCGCCGATGCGGCGCCAATCAGGGATTTCGGCGACGGATCTTCCGCTTGACATCCGGCCAGAACTCGGAACCGAGATTGCCGACGAAATCGAACGCGAGGTGGAGAGATCCCTCCATCGCGCCCAGGCGCGCGGTATTCAGCCGGCCGGGATACCACTGGTTCGAGAGAAAGGCGGCGCCGTAGTCGCTACCCAGACGCCACGTCGAGAGTGTCTCGCTGCCGCGGTCGGTGCGCGTCAGTATGGTTCCACGGAATGCATGGGCCGTTCTGCGCCAAAATCCGGTGTCGTGCGACCGGAAGTATCGCGGGTCCTGGTGCAGCGTCGAATCCAGACCGAAGGCAAGAACGGAATGGATCCCGGAGGAAGCGATCGTAGAGGCAAGCCGCTTGCCGTAGGCGCCGCCGCCCCGTCCCCACTCTCTGGGGGTGTCAAGATCCTGCAGGATTCCCGCGTATGCAGCGGATTCCGCCATCGACCACGGGCCATAAACGGCGTCCGCATGAAAGCGCAGCTTGCTCTCGACATTAAACGTGTCCGCGGATTGAGCCATGCCGGCAATCGGGACCGCACAGAGCAAGACTGCGCCGAGAATTGTCATAGGGAAACCGCACCGACTCAGTTCACGAACCTGTAACTGGTGATGCGCCCCCACATTCCGACTGCTTGCAACACCCAGATTGCCACCGCAACGACGACCACCACGTTCAGAATCGTCTTGATAGTGCGGTCCATGGGGATGTAGTTGTTGATCAGCCACAGAGCGACGCCGACCACGATCAGCGCGATAACTACGTTTATCAAAGGCATTTGGTTTACTCTCCTGCCGTTTCAAGTAGCAATCCACTGCCCGTTTGCCAGGTTGCGCCTATGCGATCCTGCGTCCCTGAAGCAGCCGGATTACGAATACCACCAGCGCAACGGCTAACAGGATGTGAATCAACCCGCCGGCGGTATAGGAGGTTACAAGTCCCAGCACCCACAGAACGAGAAGAACTAAACAGATCGTCGAGAGCATTTCATTTCTCCTTACGCGGTACGTGAGTGCAAGCACGGGTCCAAAGCGGCGAGAAGCGCTACACGGCGGCTGCGGACCAACCCCGCGCATTGTCGAACGCGGGGAGATCACGGACGGAAGGTGCAGGATCTGCACGCAGCCGGGCAGTTGGTGCAGATTCTCCCGGCCTGCCGGGGCGTGGGAGACTCTTCGCGGGTCCTCAAATCCCAGTTGTGGCGGCTCCGAACAGCGCCCCAACGCCTGCGGTTGCAGCCATGGCCAGCGCGCCCCAAAACGTGACACGCATTGCGCCCGGCGCCACATCGGCGCCCCCGGCGCGTGCCGCCAACCCTCCCAGCAGCGCCAGGAACAACAAGGAAGTCCCGGAGACAACGGCGATCAGACCCGTCTGCGGCGCTACGACTGCGACCGTGAGGGGCATCGCCGCTCCGGCGACGAAGCTCGCGGCCGACGCCAGAGCAGCCTGAATGGGGCGCGCACGGAGAGGCGGGGAGATGCCGAGTTCATCGCGGGCGTGCGCGCCCAAGGCGTCATGGGCCATCAGCCGATTGGCAACCTGTTTGGCAAGCGCGCGATTGAGCCCGCGGCCGACGTAGATCTCCGCCAGTTCCTGGCGCTCGCCCTTGTCGTCGTTCTTCAGTTCCGCGCGTTCCAGCTTGAGGTCGGCCTTTTCGGTATCCGCCTGGGAGTGCACCGATACGTATTCCCCCGCGGCCATCGACATCGCCCGGCAACCAGGCCGGCGATCCCCGCGACCAGTACGTCGCGGTGAGTCGCACGCGCGGCGGCGACACCGAGCACCAGACTCGCCGTCGAAAGTATCCCGTCGTTGGCGCCCAGCACCGCAGCGCGCAGCCAGCCGACGCGTTCGCCGCGGCGCCGTTCCATCTGGCGTGCCGGCATCTCTCAGCTACAGGTCGACGGTGATGGCAAGCCCGACGCCGGGATATCTGCGGTCGTAAAGGTAGTAGCCGTCGTCATAGCCGATGTAAACGTCATCGGTGTCGTACCAGTTCTCCGCCCAGGATTCCGGGTAGGGATCTACGAGCAGGAAGGAAAAGCCGCCGTACGAGAAGCGCGGATACCCCAGGTAGATCGTGGGGACCATCCGGAACCAGTGTTGGTCCCCGAAAGAAAGATTGAAGCGGTCCTGAGGGATGTAGTAGCCGCCATATCCTCCGCGCTGCCCCCAGGTGCGATGATCGCCTGCCCAGTGTTGAGCCCGATCCTGCTGAAACGTGCTATGCCCCTGCCAGCCGCCATTCTGTGCCCATCCCCGCTGCTGTTGCCAGGAGACCGCCTGCTTCTCGGTGCGCTGGGGCTGCTGCTGAGCCTGTTGCTGCGCGTGCTGCTGCGCTTGCGGTTGCGCCCGCTGCGGCTGGGGCTGCTGCGCCCGCTGTTGCGGTTGTTGAGCGGGTTGCGCGTGCGGTTGCTGCGCTTGCGGTTGCGCCCGCTGCGGCTGAGGCTGCTGGGCCCGCTGTTGCGGTTGTTGAGCCGGTTGCGCGTGCTGTTGTTGTGCGGGTGGCGCGCCCCGTTCTTCTTTCTGCTGGGCGGATACAATCGCCCCGAGAAGCAGGAACAGGGCGGCGGTGCTGGCAACTCGAACGAATTGCATGATAATCCTCTCCCCTTTAGTTCGCAATCGGGCATGCACGCAGACGGCCAGTCCGCATTAACTATGTTGCAGCACCTCGGCTGCTTCCGCCTCGGCTTTGGTCCGGTGCACCGTCCCGTCCGGGTGGTTGGGCGGAGCGTAGAGCGTGGACAGCTTTAGCGGCGCCGTATTCGAGGTGTTGATCACGTTATGGTAGGCGCCGGCCGGAACCACGACCACACCGCCTGCCCGCACAGCGTGGTCGGGCCCCTCGTTGAAGACGAATCTGGCCTCGCCCTGTTCGATGCGGAAGAACTGGTCGACGTTCTGGTGTACCTCGTCGCCGATTTCTTCCCCCGGCTCCAGACACATCACGACAAGCTGGGAGTGCTTCCCGGTGAATAACACGCGGCGAAAGCACGAGTTTTCCAGCGTCTGTTTCTCGAGGTGTCCCACATATGCGATCATGGCCTGGCCTCCAGCTTCCTGGTTCTGCGAGTAACGTGTTCCGCCGTCTGGCCGGCATGCACTTCGCCGCCATCCGCGCCGGACGCGGGCGCCCGCTCCGTCGGCTTATCCGTGGTCCCGTAGTCAGCGGCAGTCTCCGAGGCGGAGGAGATACACCTGGCACCGGTATCCTGCAGGGTCATCTTCGCCCGAGCACACCACTCCGGACTATCGCAGTGAACGGACACGAGAATGCCGCCGCGGCGGATTCTGCCCGCGTAGCGCCTGGCGACGTATTCGGTTTGTCCCAAGCCCGCCAGCCATCCCGCGATCCAACCCAGCGCCCCGCCGGCGCCGGCGCCGGCCAGTGCAGCCACCACCGGTCCCACCGCCACGAGCGGCCCGAACCCCGGAATGCTCACGGTTTGAATCGATACGAACCAGGCCAGTGCGGCGCCGATTACCGCGCCCGCCCCAGCGCCCACCGCCGCTCCCTCCAGCGCTCTGGTATGCGGATCGTGCGCAAAATCCTTTGAGCCCTGGTTGTCGGACGAAAGGACCGAGATGTCCGTCTCCCGATACCCTGTTTTGTGCAGGACGTTGATAGCATCCGAAACGGTTGTGCGATCCGGATAGATCCCCAGCACCGATGTATTCCTTGCCATTTTGCGTTCCTCCTTTTGGAACTGCCGAATCTCCGTCTGTGCACGAGTCGGGCCAAGCGCCCCGGCCGCGCCGATGCGGCGATGCGGGGCGGGACGGCGCGCGCCGATGCAGAATCTGCCTTTGGAAGTGCACATTTCGCCGCACCACGAGGCCGCACGGGCGGCTGGCGCCGGCTTCGGCCCACAGACCCCTCGAATGCAAACGGCGGCAAACGTGCGATAGCCGGGTTGCGCCGGGAAACCGGAAGAAAGAGGAGAAGACAACATGAATTGGGACCAGATCGAAGGCAAGTGGAAGCGGTTCACCGGCTCTGCCCGCGAGCGCTGGGGAAAACTGACCGACAATGACTGGGAGACCATCGCGGGCAAGAAGGACCAGTTAGTCGGACGAATTAAAGAGCGGTATGGAGTGGCGAAAGCGGAGGCCGAGAAGCAGGCCGACGAATGGTCGCACGCGCAGACACAGTTCGAGCGCGAAAGCCACGCCGCCACGCGCCTTTAGCGAGTCTCTCCGGGGATCGCGATTGCGGTAGCCGTCTGGCGCTCCTGGCGATGGAATGACAGGAAGCGGATTTCGCCCGGATCGGGTTAGCGCAGCACTCCAGACGGTCCGACGCCGGATCCCAGCCCGCCCCCGGGCGAACCGCATCGGTAGCAGCTCATGCCGGTCTGTGAGCCGCTCCGATGCGGTTTTTCCATTTGGGGGCGTTTCCCCGGCTTGCAACAATTTCTGCATTCCGTACCGCAACAACTGCATTAGCAATGGCTCAGGAGCACGACGGGCATGTAGAGATTCTCACTTATGCGCTTTGGCCAGTGTCCCCTAAGGTGCGGCAAATAGAGCCCTGGATGCGTGCGGCGGCCGCGCTCTCCGGGCATCACGACGCCGATGGACCTCGGAGTGCTTCTCCTACCTTCGCGTGCGACCAGCCAGCGGAGGTTTGCAGGCATAGCGTCCGGCAGAGCGAATGTCGGGGCGCCCAGATTTCTGGAGCAAAAGGAGAAGAAGCAGATGAGTGTTCTGAAAACTGTAACAACAACCGCGTTTTGCCTGGCGCTAATGGGCGCGGCACTTTCACCAGCCGCAAAGGCGGATGAGTGGAACAGGAAAACCGTGATAACCTTCAGCGGACCGGTGGAGATTCCGGGAGTCCACCTCAAGGGGTGGGCGGTATTGCCAGCCGGCACCTATGTGTTCAAGATCCTGGACTCGATGAGCGACCGCCACATCGTCCAGATTTTCAATGAGGACCAGACGCAGGTTCTCGCCACCATCCTGGCCATCCCCAACTATCGTCTCCAGTCGACTGACCAGACCGTAGTTACTTTCCGGGAGCGGCCGGCAGGTGAGCCGGAAGCTCTCCGGGCATGGTTCTATCCCGGCAGAAACTGGGGCGAGGAGTTCGTGTATCCGAAGGCCAGAGCCATCGAACTGGCCAAAACGGCCGGCGCGCCCGTTCTCTTCACGGACGCCGATTTTCCGCTGGAAGTCACCAGGCCGATCTTGACGGTGACCGAACCGGAGGTGGTGCAGTTGGCGAAGGCGCCCGTCATGGCTGTCAAACCCACCGGAGAATGGGTGGAGATCGCCGCGGTGGTCACGCCACCGCCCGCTTTGGAACTCACGCCGGACCCCGCGCCAGCACAGGTAGCGGTGGCGGTGCTCCCAGCCACGTCGAGCTGGTTGCCGCTGATCGCTCTGTTCGGACTATTGGCTTTGGGCGGAGCCTGGGCTCTCAGTCTGATGCAGAAGCACCTTCGGTAAGAACCCAAGTCCACGGAGATTTGGGGCTGGAACAAGAGCTCGTGTGGCGCCGTTCGCGTGCGTGGCTGGACTGTCAGGTCATGTCCGCAACGGCACCTAAGAGAGAAGAGCTATGAGCGGGGGACTGTCGAAGGCGGGAGAGCGTGGAGGGGGAAAAGCCATCGCTCTCCCGGTCCTTCTTCTGGTTGTCCTGGCCGGCTACGCCGGATATCGGGCCCCGCAGCAACAACGGGATCGCGATCCGGGATCTTTCCGAATCTCGGTGGACGTCTCCCTGGTGGTGCTGCACGCCACGGTGACCGACCGGCAAGGTGGCTTAGTCTCCGATCTGGCCGAACCGGATTTTGAAGTTCATGAGGATGGTGTCCCGCAACGCATCCGGCTCTTCAAAAACGAAGACGTGCCGGTCACCGTGGGGCTGGTTGTCGACCACAGCACCACCATGCAGCCGAAACTTGCGGAGGTGACCGCCGCCGCCCGGACCTTCGTGCGGTGCAGCAACCGGAACGACGAGATGTTCGTCGTCAACTTCAACGAAATCGCGACGCTGGAACTGCCCGGCGGCATCCCGTTCACCAATAGCCCCGCCGCTCTCGAAACCGCCATTACGGCCAAGCCTACCGACGGCCAGACGGCCCTTTACGACGCCATCGCCAAGGCGTTGGAGGTGCTGCAGGCAGGCAGCCGGGACAAGAAAGTGCTGATTGTGGTCAGCGATGGCGGCGACAACGTGAGCACGCACAGCTTGTCCCAGGTCATGAAGCTGGCCGGACAATCCAGCGCCGTCATCTACACCGTCGGTCTGTTCGACCCGAAAGATCCCGACCAGAACCCCGGTGTGCTCAGGCGGCTGGCACGGGCGACGGGCGGCGAAGTCTTTCTCCCCATCCAACTCGGCGAAACGGTCGCCATCTGCGAGCGCATCGCCCGCGACATTCGGCATCAATACACCATCGGATACATTCCAACCAACCCAGCGCGTGACGGTGCGTATCGCGCCATTCGCGTGCTGGCCCGGGCAAAGGGCCGCGACGGACTGAGTGTGCGCACGCGCACCGGCTACATAGCCGCCGGCCGCCCAGGGGTTGACGAGAAGGGCCCCAAATGAGGCTTGTGGTGGGGAAAGAATCGCTCCGGCGGGTTCTGAAATGGGCCCAGCGCGCGCTGTTCGCCTGCGCGGTCCTGCTCCTCGGTTATTGCGGATTCGCCCTGGTGGACGCCTGGGTTTTCCAGAGGCGCGAGAGCCGCGACCTGGACAGCCTGCTGCGCGCCCGGCGGGCGGCGATCCAGGCGACTCGGCGAACGGAGTCCGCCGCTCCCCCGCCGGCCGCGGAGGTGGTGGCGCCGGGCGGGCTGATCGGACGCATCGAGATTCCGCGTCTGCTCCTTTCCGTGGTGGTCATCGAGGGGATCGACAGAACAACTCTCCGGCGTGCGGTCGGGCATATTCCCGGCACCGCGCTTCCCGGACGGCCCGGCAACGTGGGCCTCGCCGGGCACCGGGACACATTCTTCCGCCCGCTGAAGGACTTGAGGATCAAGGACGAAATTCTACTCTCGACGCTGAGAGGCAACTACAAATACGTGGTCGTGTCGCTCAGCATCGTCGATCCGGACGATGTCGGGGTACTCGCCTCGACGGGCGAAAACGTGCTGACGCTGGTGACCTGTTACCCGTTCTACTACGTCGGGCCGGCGCCCCAGCGGTGGATTGTCAGGGCCAGGCAGGTGTTACTGTGAACGGCGCCGCCATGGGGCGTGAAATGATAAAGAGCGGCCGGCGTCAATTGGCCGCCGGGGGATACGCTTGAAAAACGCTTCGGTTGTTCCCGCAGCCCGCATTCTGGTCATCGAAGACAATGCCTCCGACGTCTTCCTTCTCGACCGGGCACTGAAGCAGCAGGATTTCCGGTTTGAACTGGTGCACCTGCTGGACGGCGGCGAAGCCCTCGCCTTCATCCGCCGGCAGGGGGCCTATGCCACGGCGGGCATTCCGGACTTGATCCTGATGGATTTGAACCTCTCCAAGTACACTGGCGAAGACATCTTGCGCGAGATTCGGGCAGCCAAGCACCTGGCCGGAGTCCCGGTGTGCGCGTGGAGTTCTTCTCAATCCCGGCGGGACGCGGCGCTGCTCAAGGATCTCGGGGTTTCCCGGTTCATCACCAAGCCCGCCGGTCTGGATCAGTTCATGGAGATCGGCAAGACCATAAAGGACCTGCTCGCGGGTCCCAGAAGCGGTTGACGGAGCTACACTTCAATCAGACGGGTACGAGTGGCCCCGTACGTGCTCAGTGAGCGGCGTTTGCGAGAAAGGGAATGGTGGCGTTTGGCAAAGAAGACCGGCAGTCGTCGGCCCGGCGGGAAAGCGACTTCCTGGCGTAAGCCTGGCTCACTCAGCCCGGAGGGGCGAACCACCGCCCCGGAGCCCGTTTCCGCGGTGGCTGTAGAGCGGCCAGCCGCCGAGCAAGGCGCTGCCGGTCCGCCCCTCATTGTGGGCGTGGGAGCCTCCGCCGGGGGACTGGAGGCATTCACGGAGCTGCTCAGCCATTTGCCGGGCGACACCGGCATGGCGTACGTGCTGATTCAGCACCTCGATCCGACTCACGAGAGCCATTTGACGGAGTTGCTTTCGAAAGCTACCCGGATGCCTGTCTCTGAAGTGAAAGGCGATACCCGCGCTCAGGCCAACCGTGTCTATGTGATCCCGCCGCGATGCAATTTGGGCATATCCGATGGGGTCCTTCATACCCCGCCCCGGCCGGCCGGTTGCCGCAACCTGCCGATCGACGCTTTCTTCCGGGCCCTGGCGGCGGACCGGGGGAGCCAGGCGCTCGGCGTCATCCTGTCGGGAACCGCGTCGGATGGGACGCTCGGCCTTCAGGCGATCAAGGCCGCGGGCGGCACCACCTTCGCACAGGAGATGCAAACCGCGAAGTGCGACGGCATGCCGCGAAGCGCCATCGCCGCCGGTGTGGTGGATTTTGTCCTCGCACCGGAAGGAATCGCGCGCCAACTGGTGGCCATCGGGCGGCATTCCCAGGTCCCTATCGAGCCGGCGGAGACGGATGAGCCGTCCGCCGATCCGGAACTGATCAAGATACTCCGGCTGGTACGCAACTCCACTGGCGTGGACTTCACGCACTATAAGCTCAGCACGCTTCTGCGGCGCATCCGGCGGCGCATGGCCGTGCGCGGGTTCGAGAAGCTGGCGGACTACAGCCGGGTCATCGAGCAGAACCGCGAGGAAGCCACCGCGCTGTGCGAGACCTGCTTCATCACCGTCACTGCATTCTTTCGGGAACCGGCGGTCTTCGAGGCGCTGAAAAAGAAGGTGTTCCCCGCGCTGGTGGAGAATCGCGCGCCGGGGGAACCGATCCGCATCTGGGTGCCTGGATGCGCGACGGGCGAGGAGGCTTACTCCATCGCCATCTGCCTGATGGAATTTCTGGACGACGCTGGTGTGAGCGTGCCGTTCGAGGTTTTCGCCACCGATATCAGCGAAACGGCCATCGAAAAGGCCCGCGCCGGCACTTACAAGGACTCCGAGGTGGCGAATATTTCGCCGCAGCGATTGACGCGATTCTTCACCCGGACGGAGCGCCGGCACCAGATCTCGAAGATCGTCCGCGACGTGTGCGTCTTTGCCAGGCACAACGTGGCCCAGGACCCGCCGTTTTCCAGGCTGGATCTCATCAGTTGCTGCAACGTGCTGATCTACCTCGGACCGGTGTTACAACGCAAGGTGCTGTCGACGCTGCATTACTCCCTCAAGCCATCCGGCTTCCTGGTGCTGGGTCCGTCGGAGAGTATCGGCACGCTCTCCGAGACATTCAAGCAGGTGGACAAGACCCACAAGATCTATTGCATGCGGCCGGCGGCGAGCGTGCCGGCCCCAGCCCCACGCGAAGGCCACCGCGCCGAAGGCCGGGCGGATCCCCGGGAGACAACCGGCGAGGGCCGGGTGGGGCTGGACGTGCTGAGGGAAGCAGACCGGTTGGTGCTGGCCGAGCACGGCCCGCCGGGCGCCATTATCGACGGCGAGGCGAACATCGTTCAGGTCCGGGGCCGCCCGGCTCCGTACCTCGAGCTTTCGCCGGGCGAGCCCACGCGGAGCATCTTGAGACTGGCGCGCGAAGGCCTGATTGCCGGTCTAGGTAAGGCCATTCGGACTGCCCGGCAGACCGACGCCACCGCCCATGCCGACGGTTTCCGGATCGAAGACGGCGGCGGCTTAGCAGACGTCAAGATCAGTGTAACCCCATTCGCCGGCCCGACGGATTCCAAGGAGCGCTATTTCCTGGTCCTGTTCGAGGACGCGGCGCCGGCCGGTGGCCCCAAGGCGATGCGCCAGCCCGCGACACCGGACACCCGAGGAAGCGCCCGGCTGCGGCGCGAACTGGTGGCAACCAGGGAGTATCTGCAATCCGTCGTGGCGGACAATGCAGCCACTCTCGAAGAACTGGGGGCGGCCAACGAAGAGGCGCAGGCGGGCAACGAGGAGCTGGAGACCGCCCAGGAGGAGTTGGAATCGGCCAACGAGGAATTGAACACGCTGAACGAAGAGCTGAAGATCAGCAACGTGGAGTTCAGCAAGGTCAACCGGGATCTGACCAATCTTCTCGAAAGCATCAGCATACCGCTAGTGATGGTCGGCCGCGATCTGCGCATTCGCCGCTTCACGCGCGCCATCGAGCCCATGTTGAATCTGATCGCCTCCGATGTCGGACGGTCGATCACCGATCTGCAGCCTCGAATGCAACTGCCCGACCTGAAGCGGCTGCTGCTCGATGCGATGGAGGGCGGCAATCGGTCTCCGCGCGATATCCGCGACCCGCACGGCCGCTGGTATTCGGTGCGCATCCTGCCATCCGTGGGACCGAATGGCAAGATCGACGGCGCCGTGCTGATGTTGATCGATATCGACTCCGCCAAGCGCGGTCTGGACTTCGCCGAGGCTGTCGTTGAAACGGTGCGTGAGCCTCTCGTGATCCTGAACCATAACCTGCAGGTTATGAAAGCGAACAGGACGTTCTACGAAACCTTTCGGGCATCGCGGGAAGAGACCGAGCAGCGGCTGATCTACGACCTCGGGAACGGACAATGGAATATCCCCAAGCTGCGCGAACTGCTGGAGAACATTCTCCCCGCGCACGCGACCTTCCGGGACTTCGAGGTGATCCACGAGTTCGAACGTGTCGGACGGAAAGTGATGCTCCTCAACGCGAGCGAGATATTCAATCCGAGTTCGCAGGCCCGGACGATCCTTCTGGCGATCGAGGATGTAACGGATCGCAAGCAGGCCGAGGAAGCTCTCAGAACGACCAATGCCGAGTTGCAGCATTTCGCGTATGCGCTGACGCACGATTTGCAGGAACCGCTGCGGATGGTAGTGAACTTCACCGAGCTCCTGGGGCGGGAGTATGCAGGAAAGCTGGGCAAGGAAGCCGACCAATTCATCTCGTATTCGGTGGAGGGCGCGCTGAGGATAGAGGCCCTGCTAAAGGCCCTGCTTGCCTATTGGGAGGTTGCCGAACGCGAGCAGGACGGCTTCGCCCCCGTCGACTCCGGCGCGGTTCTCGCCAAGACGCTATTGAACCTTCAGGCAGCCATTGCGCAGAGTGGCGCCACCGTAACCTCCGATTCCTTGCCAACTGTGTTAACGGAAGAGGTCACGCTGATGCAGATACTCCAAAACCTCATCTCGAATTCAATCAAGTACCGGAGCGGGGAAACGCCGAGGATCCATGTCTCGGCGGAGAGAGACGCGGGGGCGTGGCTGTTTGCCGTGCGCGACAACGGAGTCGGGATCGACCCGCAATACGCCGAACGGGTGTTCGGCATGTTCAAGCGCCTGCACGGCAGCGAGATTCCCGGTACTGGTATCGGTCTGGCGCTAGTCAGGAAGATTGTGGAGCGCCAGGGTGGACGGATTTGGGTCGAATCGGAAGTAGGTAAGGGTGCTACGTTCAAGTTCACAATCCCCGGGGGCCACAAGGAGCCGGGATCGCGGCGGGCGGAGTGAAAATGGCAAGTTCTGCGCAAGACTCGACGCCAGATGAAATTGAGCGCTTACGCCAGGCGCTTGACGCGGAATCGCAACGCTGCATCGAGGTCCAGGGCCGATTGGACCGGGCGAGCGCGGAATTCGAAGAGTTTGTCTCGATGGCGGCTCACAACCTGCGCGAATCTCTCCGGGAGGTGGCTGCATACAGTGAACTGATGGCCGAGACCTATGGCGGCCGCCTGGACTCCGATGCCGGGGTGTACCTCGGGCGGATCCAGGAGGGAGCGGCACGAATGCAGTCGCTGCTCGCCGACGTGGTGGACTTCTGGGCTACGGGTATCGACGGCCGGCCGCCCGCCGCCACGGACATGGAAGCGGTCCTTCGCCAGGCGCTTCTCTCGATGGACAAGCAGATTGCGGAACGTGGTGCAACCATTACGCATGACCCGCTGCCCGCGGTTACGGGTGACTTCGAGACATTGGCCAAGGTCCTGCGCCATCTGATCGGAAATGCCATCGCATACTGCGGCGCGCCTTCTCCGCGCGTCCACATTTCATCCAAGAGGGCGGATCGCGATTGGGTTTTCTCCGTGGAAGACAACGGTCCCGGGATAGAGCCGGCATTCCAGGAACGCATCTTCGGGGCGTTCAAGCGCCTGCACGGAAAGGAATGTCCCGGAGCCGGGCTAGGGCTCCCATTTTGCAGGAAGGCCATCGAGTGGCATGGCGGCAGGATGTGGATGGACTCGGCGCCGGGGGCGGGATCGACGTTCTACTTTACTCTTCCTGTGGCCGAATGACCTTCTCGATCCGCCGCTGAGCCGGCGTGCCAAGTCGTGCACGTGGGTGCATCTCCTGCCGATACCCGTATGAATATCCCACGGCGTGTCACGCTTTTGCACATGGCCACACCCGTGCATTGCCATTCATCGAGTGGCAACACATGATCCGGCTGGCTCTCCGTTATGCCCTAGCGGCAGGTTGGGTCGCGGGTTGTTACTGAGAAAAGGAGAGCTTGTTATGGTTCTTAAACGAACGATAGGATTGGTTTTTGCCGGCGCGCTGGCCTTCACGGCTGTTGCGGGGGAGATCGTAGTTCGCATCGCGCCACCCCGCGTCTTGGTGGAGAGGCGGCCGCCGCCGCCCAGCCGTTACCATGTGTGGGTTTCCGGGTATCATCGTTGGGATGGCAATACCTACGTCTGGACCCCGGGAGGCTGGCAAGAGCCCCCACGGCACGGCGACCACTGGGTAGCGCATCGCTGGGTTCATCAAAGGGACGGATGGGTGCTGGTGGAAGGGCACTGGCGGTAGGTCGGCTTTACGGCAAAAGGCGGATGCCGACGAGCCGGCATTCGCCTTCGAATCTGCAGCCCAGTGACTAGAGCCTAGTCGCTTACCGGGTTAACTCATTGAACCTACTGAATCGGCACTGACTTTAGTGACTGGCCCGGCAACTTCTGCACCTCGCATGCAGCTTTTGCCGTTCCCGGATGAGAAACCCTGGCGCGGTCCGAGCCTAAACGGAGCAACTTTGTTGCCAGTTGCTCCGTTTCAGACGCTGCCCTCCGGAGCAGTCGGCTAAAGCACGGCACGCGGCGGACCAATTCGCTCGCAGCCGTCGCGGCACAATCGAAGTCAGTGAATGATACCCAGCATGTAGACCAATAGCACGATGAGCAAGACGGCGCCGAGCCCCACGCCCGCACCGCCCCCGTAACCCCATCGGTTATGGCCGTAATATCCGCCGCCCGCGCCTAGAATCAACACCAGAAGCACAATCAGTAGTAACAACATCGCAAGCCTCCTTATGGCTTAAATGGCAACTCGCTCCTGCGAAGGGCCAGCTTCACATCGAGGACGTCGCCTTCTGAGTTTTCACCTGCAGTTCGTTCACCACCTGCTGAATGTTTGGAACGGAGCCCGCGACGGCTTGCGCATCCCGGCGCGCCGATTGGGATTCGACGTCTCCGGTCAGCGTTACGACGCGGTTCTTGACCGCATAGCTGACGCGATCGTGCAGTTTGTTTAGAATGAGCGCGGCATCCAGATTCCGCTCGATGCCCATGTCCAGATCCGAATTCATGGCTCTGGCATCGCCTTCCCCGCCCACTGGGAGCACGGCAATCTCGTCGGAAACGACTTGGGCGCCCGCAATGGACCGTGCAATGTTTTCGGCTTGCGCCTTTTCGCTGTCGCCGGCGACGTGTCCACCCAGGGTCACAACGCCTTTCTCGCGATCCTGGCTGATGGAAACCGTTTTCAGGCCGACCTGATCGAGCGCCCGGCGGATGTTATCGGAAACGTCGGGTGACTTCACGGTATGTGAGCACCCTGCAAGGATGCCGCCCGCAACCATCGCGAACAGCACCGGCCAACTAATAGGAGCCTTACATATGCAATCGTCCTCATCTCTCAATTAGCCGAAGAAGCAGCTTTGGGGCCAAAGCGAGGCGGGCGCGGATACCGGTTGTTAGGGCGGGGAGCCGTTTCCAGTGCATAGCCAGTGGGGTTACTGCAACTTCCGCACCCCCAGGTGCAGGGTTTGCATTCCCGCTCCGGGAAGTCCGAGCCAACCCGCGTTGGCTCAGCCGCCTCATCACCAAACCGGACGGTTCCGTTGTGGACCGTCCCGTGCTAGAGAGCATAGGCACCCGTGTGGGTGGAAGGAGGGTACAGGCGTGGCAACTATCGAACTGGCGAACCTCCGGGAAAGCCTGGAGCGGACACGGGCCGAGTTGGCTGGGGTACTGCGAAGGCGAGAAGGCATCGAGATCGAGAAGAGCGCGGATCAAATGGACGAGATTCAATTCGCGTCCGAGCGGGACCTGGCGATTCGCAACGCAGACCGTGAATCGAAACCGCTCCGCCAGGTAAACGCCGCGCTGCGCCGCATTCAGGACGGCAGCTTTGGGATCTGCACCGAGTGCGAATCGCAGATCAGCCCAAGGCGCCTGGCCGCCCTGCCGTGGGCACTACGCTGCATCCAGTGCGAGAGCGCTGCCGATCGGGTAGCGCCAGAGAGAGCGGACTCCGCCGGCGAGCGTCTCGAGGACGCCGCGTGAGTGGTAGCTTTGCTGGTTAACCGCGGGAAAGAGGAGAGTCCAGTCGTGAAAACACAGTCCAGCATTCGGAGTATCGCTTTTCTGGGCGACTACCTGCCGCGCAAGTGCGGCATCGCCACGTTTACCTCCGACCTGCTCGGGGCCGTGGCGGCGCGGCATCCCCAAAGCCGGTGCTTCGCGGTGCCGGTCAATGACCTCGAGGGTTGCTATCGGTATCCGGATGTCGTTCGCTTCGAGATTGAGGAGCAGGACCTCGGTTCTTACCGGCGCGCCGCCCACTTCCTGAACTCCAGCGGCGTGGACGTCGTTTCGGTGCAGCACGAGTTCGGAATCTACGGCGGGCCGGCCGGGAGCCACTTGTTGACCCTGCTGCGCGAACTGAGAGCGCCGGCCGTCACCACGCTTCACACGGTCCTCCTCAAGCCGAACGCCGACCAGCATCGCGTGATGCGGGAACTGATCGCGCACTCGACCCGGTTGGTGGTCATGACGGAGCGGGGACGAACGATCCTGCGGGAGGTGTACCAAGCGCCACAAGCCAAGATCGATCTCGTCCCGCACGGCATTCCCGACGTGCCCTTCGTTGCCCCGGACGTCTACAAGGGCCGCTTCGGGGTCGATGGAAGGAAGGTGTTGCTGACGTTTGGCCTGCTCTCGCCGAACAAAGGGATCGAACATGTGCTTCATGCTCTGCCGAAAGTGGTGGCGGAGTTTCCCGACCTCGTCTATATCGTACTGGGCGCCACTCACCCGCACGAGCTGCGCACGCGAGGCGAAAGTTACCGCCTCGGCCTCGAAGCCATTGCCAGGGACAACCACATCGAGAACAACGTCATTTTCCACAACCGCTTCGTTGACCTAAAGGAACTCACTGAGTTCATTGGAGCGGCGGATCTGTACGTTACTCCCTATCTGGGAGAGGCCCAGATTACGTCGGGAACGCTCGCCTATGCGTTTGGCGCGGGCAAGGCGGTAATCTCGACGCCCTATTGGCACGCCGCAGAATTGTTGAGGGACCAGCGTGGCGTGCTGGTGCCATTCGCGGACCCTGCCGCGATTGCCCGGGAGGTGAGCGGGTTGTTGCGCGATGGAGCCCGCCGTAACGCCATGAGCGAACGCGCCTACAAACTGGGCCGCGCCATGGTCTGGAGCAACACGGCGGGACTGTACATGGGCTCTTTCCAAGCCGCTCAGCGGCAGGGTACGGCGGCGCTTCGCGAATCTGTCGCGGCCAGGGCGGCCGTCCGCCGGCCGCACGAATCGCCGGAGTTGAACCTGGGTCATTTGTACAACATGACCGATTCGACGGGCATCTTCCAACACGCGAACTTCACTACGCCGAACATTTCGGAAGGCTACTGCACGGACGACAACGCCCGCGCGCTCATTCTTGCGGTGCTCCTCGGCCAGTTGGAGGAGGCTCCACAGCGTGTTGGCGCGCTAGGCACAACCTACGCCGCATTCCTGGACTATGCCTTCAACCGCCAGGCGGCACGTTTTCACAACTTCCTCAGTAGTGACCGCCAGTGGCTCGACGAGCAAGGATCCGAAGACTGCCACGGCCGGGCAGTTTGGGCGTTGGGCACGGCGGTGGGCCGGTCGCCGCATTGGATCTCGCGCACCACGGCCGAACGGCTCTTCGCGAAAGCGCTGCCCGCCGTGACGCGGTTCACTTCGCCGCGGGCCTGGGCGTTCAGTCTGATTGGCATCCACGAATACCTGGGCCGGAGGAATGGCGACCGCCTGGCCACGAGCGTCCGCGAGGAGCTTACCGGACGGTTGATGGCCCTCTTCGACAAAGTCGCCCAGCCCGGCTGGACCTGGTTTGAAGACGGGCTAGCCTATGACAACGCCAAGCTGGCCCACGCTCTGATTGTCAGCGGACACGCCACCGGCGAAAGGAAGGTATTCGAACGAGGCATTGAGGCGTTGCGCTGGCTTGTGGGTGTACAGACTTCGCAGCACGGGCAACTGCGGCCAATCGGCAGCAACGGCTTCTATCGGCGCAACGGAGCGCGCGCGAACTACGACCAGCAGCCCATCGAGGCCCACACCACCATCTCGGCTTGTCTGGAGGCGTACCGTGCCACGTCCGACCCGTGGTGGTACGAGCAGGCGCAACGAGCCTTCGACTGGTTCCTCGGCTGGAACGATCTGGGGGAGGAACTCTACTGCCCCCAGACGGGCGGCTGCCGGGACGGACTGCACGTGGACCGGAGCAACGAGAACCAAGGGGCCGAGTCGATGCTGGCCTTTCTCCTGTCGCTGGCGGAAATGCGGCAGATACAGAACACCGCAAGCGCGGTTCGACGAGTTGACCTGGTAGCCTCGGCCACCCAATGAAACCAATCGACGTGAAACGCAGTACCGTCACTCTGGACCCCGACCGCACACATGTGCTGGCCCGGCCGTTTCGTCTCATGAGCGACCAGCGATCCGTTAAGATCGCAGCCCGGGTTATGGCTCTTCCCGAAAGGGAAGTCCATATCCTTTTGGAGGGGGTTCGGGCCGAGTTCAGCGAGCGCCAACTGAAAATCGACGAATTCCTCCGCCGCCGGTTCGACGACGTCAGCCCCTACCTGCTCAATGGCCAGCGGTTATCGGAGGAACGGAAGTTATTGCTGGGCGGATACTTCACCCACGAGTATTCGCTGGAAGCCGCGGCGCTGTTCAATCCATCCATGGTGCCGCATCCGGATCAGTCGGATGTTGCGCCAGGCTCATTGCGTTTCATTTTGAGTTTACGTGCTACGGCCGAGGGCCACGTATCGTCTATCGCCTTCCGCAGCGGAATACTGGACGGCAACAGTTGCATCGCAATGGACGTGCCCTCCCGTTTCAGCCTCGAGCCGATGCAGGTGCCCAACTCTACGTTCGAGAAACCCCTTTTCGAACGGAAACTGCAGGAACTCCGTCTCATGGGCGACTTCAACCGCGAAGTCCTCAACGGCTTGCCCAACGCATTCACGATGGAAGAACTGCGCACCAGCATCGCGCACGCCGCCGAACGGCTCCCCGTAGGCGAGCGGGTATCCACCAAGAGCGTTGCCCGAGAGACCCTGATGCTCGCCAGTTCCAACTACGAAGTGCAGTTCGAGCCGGAATCGGCTCTTTCCGAGCGCGTCTTGTTCCCCGTCACACCCTCGCAAAGCAACGGCATCGAGGATGCCCGCTTTGTTCTGTTCCACGAAGATGACGGCACGCACACTTACTATGCGACGTATACCGCATACGACGGCAGGATGATCCTGCCCCAGTTTCTCAGAACGTCGGATTTCCTCCGGTTCAAGTTCATCACGTTGAATGGCCCAGCCGTCGAGAACAAAGGTATGGCGCTCTTCCCCCGGAAGGTCGGGGGCCAATATGCAATGCTCGGCCGGCAGGACGCGGAAAACATCTATGTGATGTTCTCCGACCATCTTCATTTCTGGCACACCATGCAACTCATACTGGAACCCGCGTTCCCCTGGGAGTTTATCCAGTTGGGCAATTGCGGATCGCCGATCGAAACGGAAGCCGGCTGGCTCGTAATCAGCCACGGGGTGGGGCCCATGCGAAAGTACTGCATCGGCGCATTCCTGCTCGATCGTGACGACCCCACAAAGGTCATCGGCCGCCTTCCTGAACCGCTGATCAAGCCAAATGCCAACGAGCGCGACGGCTACGTGCCCAATGTGGTTTACTCGTGCGGCAGTTTGGTGCATGGCGGCCAGCTTGTCATTCCCTACGGGATATCGGACTACGCCACGACGTTTGCCACGCTCCCGCTGGCCCAGGTCCTGGCAGCAATGGAATGATTCCATGACGGCGCAAACCGCTTCGATGGCACGCACGGACACTCAAACGGCAAAGGAGAACACAATGGCAGCCAGCACTGCTCCGCTGGAGAAACACGCGCAAATAGGCGACGTATTGGAATACTTGCCGATTTCCAGCACCGCGCGATACCGCAAAGGTGAGAGAATCTACGGCCCGGACGATGTTTCCAAGAGCCTATATTTGGTGGTTACGGGCACCGTCGGCATCTCGCAGATAGCCGAAGACGGCCGGGAATTGCTGCTGGAACTCGTCCGGCCCGACGAGTTGTTTGGCGAGTCGGCTTTCTTCGACGATCCTCACCGCTCCGAGCAGGCCACTGCAATAGAGAGGGCGGAGTTGATGACTTGGGCCATTTCGGACATGGCAGCCCTCGTAAGCCGACGGCCACCCCTTGCGCTGGCTCTGCTGCAGTTCCTGGCCCAGCGCAACGCCAATCTCACTCGCCGGATCGAGAGCCTGTCGATCGACAGCATCGAACGGCGGCTCGCGCGTTCGCTCATCCGCCTTTCAGAGCGCCTGGGCACCGCGGAGGAAGACGGCTCCGTCCGGATGATGCCGTTCACTCACGTGATGCTCTCGCGCTACGTAGGCACCACCCGCGAGATAGTGACCCAACATATGAACCGCTTTCGGAAACAAGGCTACGTGAGCTACTCGCGCCAGGGCATCCGCCTCCACCGTGGAACGCTACGGGCGGTGCTGGACAGACCTGGCGTTTCCTCGGCTCAGACATGCAGCTAGCTATCTGACGGCGCGATTCGGTGCTGCCACCTGCATAGCCTGCACTTTCCGTAGCAGAAGTTGCACTTGCTCCGGCGCCCTCGAAACGAACCAGCCGCTCGTGGACCCGGGGCTTTCCCTGGCGTCCTCTCGCAACGCCCTTACCTTGCAACGTTACTGCGTCGCCACCCGGCGTGCGGCCGACGGTGGTGCCTGCCGTGCTCAGCTAATCCCGTCGCAACCGCGACAGAAGAGGCGAGAGTATGAGATTAGCGATAATTGCGGGTTTGGCATTCACCACGTCGTTGTTGGCGGCCGGCAACGAGGCTGACAAGCGATTGGGTGCGGCTACGGCGGTCTTCTCGGAAGTCATGGCGACGCCCGACAAGGCGATTCCACAGGATCTGCTCGAGAAGGCGTACTGCATCGTGATCGTTCCCGACCTCAAGACGGGGGCCTTCATTGTCGGTGGAAAGTACGGAAAGGGGTTTCTGTTGTGCCGCAGCAAGGTTTACGCCGGCTGGTCGGCGCCGGCCGCGGTTCGCATCGAGGGCGGCAGCTTTGGCTTTCAGATCGGCGGTTCTTCGACGGACCTGATCATGTTGGTCATGTCGGAACGCGGGGCGGAGAAGCTGCTTCAGAGTAAGTTCACCCTTGGCGGCGAAGCCTCGGTTGCCGCCGGCCCGGTGGGACGGACGGCAACGGCTCAAACCGATGCCCAGATGCACGCGGAAATCCTTTCGTGGTCGCGGTCCCAGGGCCTGTTTGCGGGAGTAGCACTGGAAGGCGCCACCCTGCGGGAAGATCTGGACGACAACGCCGAACTCTACGGCGAGAAACTGGAAAACCGGAACATCGTGAACCACGGGAGACCTGCGCCGGAATCGGCCGCCACACTGATGGGCCTCCTGAACATGTACTCGCCGCGCGAACACATTGCGAGTGACAGACAACAGTAAGGGACGAAATGAAAATCATCGGCACTTTCCTGACCATATGCGGACTCGTGGCGGCTCAGGCGCCCCAGGCTCCCAACCCAGTTCAACAGTCAACCGATACCGCGGCCCGGATGGCCGGGGGGTCGATGCCCATCTATCGTGTCACCGTCGTGGCCCGGACCACGAAGGCGATCAATTACAACCATCGCAGCGGAGCCACGGAGATCGGGTTCCGCGGAACGGCGCTCATGCCCGAAGCCCGCGGCGAGGCCAGGGTACAGAGCGAGCGGGGCGTGATCAAAATCAACGCGAAGATGGAGAAGCTGCTGCCCGCCACCAACTTCGGTCCCGAGTATCTCACTTATGT
>Ga0209039_10000555_pt1 | contig 36123 bp, 32 predicted proteins | sample BogFormECP12_OM1_FD_188238 | JGI IMG/M metagenome (GOLD analysis project Ga0209039, IMG submission 188238) | Bog forest soil microbial communities from Calvert Island, British Columbia, Canada - ECP12_OM1 (SPAdes) (version 2) | ecosystem: Environmental > Aquatic > Freshwater > Wetlands > Bog ...
GAGCGCCGCGGTGGTCTTGCCGCTCCCCGGGGGACCGGCGAACAAGAGATGGGGCATCGACCGCTTCTCAGCATACGACCTCAACAGGGGAAGGATGGCGTCCTGGCCGACCATCTCCTTGAGCGAGCTGGGTCGATACTTCTCGACCCAAACGGCTTCCGCTCCGCGCTCGGTCATCGGTCCCTTGCCGCGCTCTCCCCGGGCGCCTAATTAGGGTTTCTCGAGGCTACCGTACGGGGGGGGTCCCTCGAAGCCACCTTGCCCCTCGAGCGAGCGTTCGTCGTTCCGGTGCCGGCGTAGCGCTTCCGCCAGCACCCGCCCGTACTGTCCCAGCGCCTGGCGGTGTCCACCGTGATCGTCACCCTCGACCACCCGCAGGAACCAATCGAACTGTTCGAGCGAAGTCACGAACCATTCGTGGTCGTGCAGGACCAGCTTCGCCCCGCGGGCCATCTCGTCGTCCACGACCCTCAGGGCCCCCACCCATCGGTCGGCCCCGGTCCGGTGCGCCCGGACCCTGTTCGCGACCACCGACACCGCCGACTCTAGGTCGGCCAGTGGGTACTCCTCGAGGAGGACAAGCTTGGCGCTCCACGCCTCGAGCCATTCGATCATGGCGTCGAAGTCCTCCGGTGGGGCGCGAATGTCGACCTGAGGACGCGGGAACGGCACTGCCCGCCATTCGACCGAGGCGGGAAATCGGTTTCGGAACCCCGCCGCAATATCGACCGGCGCTCACCGCTCGTGTGTGTTCGGTGTGCGTTCGGAGGATACTCCCGGTACCGATAGCTGGCTCGATGAACGGCTACTACCTGCGGACCGCAGTGGAGCAAGCGATCAGCCAGCGAACGAACTTCGAACCCCGACCGTCGCGCGGAGCGAGCTCTCGCGCCCGGAACTCGGAGTGGGAACGTCCGACCGTGACGTCGGCCGGACGGCGAACGACGTGGGGGGCGCCCCGGTAGCTCAGGAAAGCGTGGGCGGCGGTCCGAGGGCACCAAGAGGAACCGTCCGGCCTGCGGCCCTCGCATTCAGGGTCCTCCCCAACCGATAGAGCAGGTACCCGAAGAACGCCGACACGGCGAGGATGCCGGGCACACTCACAAACTCAATCAGGACGTCCCACGCAAACAGCGCGTACATCATCCCGCACGCGAAGAAGAACTCCGACCGCTCGAGGTCCTCCGTCCCGACCCAACGCAGGATCAGGACGAGGACCCCCGCGTTCGCGGCCACGAGGAACGCTGCGGCACCAGCGGCGGGAATCGCCCGAGTGCCCGAGAACACGAGCACGCAAGTGTACGCGGCGAACTCAACCGCCCCGAGCAAGATCAGGGCGTTCCGACCCACTTTGCGCGGCCCCGGAGACACCGCTAGAAGGTCGCGGGGAGCCTTGAGGGCGAGAGCGATCAAGAGGGCCACGACGCCCGCAAAGAAGAGAGCGGCCGCGAGAGACGGTCCGTACTTTGCCACGAAGTCGAAGCCCACGACCTCGATCACGAAGACGAGCGCGAGAACCTGGATGGTTCCCCGGTCGAGCCACCTCCGGTCCTTCACCTCGGGGAACCAGAGGTTGGTCAGCAAGATGGGAAGGGCGATCGAGTACGTGGCATGGAAGACGGTGAGCGCGAGCGCCCAGAGCCAGTTGACCCCGTAGAGATGGCCGTACACGCCGAGGGCGCCCACGGTGTAGCTCGGAGGGCCGAAGAACGTGTGCACCTCGAAGCCCTCCTCGGCGATTCCGTAGGCGGCGCCGAGGAGGAGGATCGAGGCCCAGCCCTTCTGGAAGGCGACCGCGAACTCTCGGATGAGGAGCGCTCCGAATCCGTAGAGGAGGATGTCGAGCGGGAACCCCACGACAAAGAACCCGATGGGGTCCGTGACGACGTGGGTGATGGGGGTGGATCCAGTGAGCAGCTCGGGGATGCTCGGCGCAAGGAGGAGGAGCGCGAACACCGGGAGTCTCGGCCGGATCAGGATTCGCACGGGTTCCCCCGGGGGCCGTCGGGCTACTTGAACCATCGGCTCCAGACCGGGCTGGCCGGCGTTATTAGTCACCCGGGTACTAGCTCGACCCGATGCGGGACCTCCTCGCCCACGTCGCCTTTCGGGGTACGATCCGGGAGCGGACGGTCGACCCGTATCTCCGGTTGCTCAAGGCCCTTCGGTTCAAGCGCCGCGTCAAAGGGGTCCTCCTCGACCTATCGAGCGGTGGCGGGGAAGCGATCGCCTCGATGGACTTCTACCTCGCCGTCCGGCGACTTAACGAAGTGAAACCGGTCTACGCATCGATCGGCTCGATGGGGGCCTCGGGCGCGTACATGGCCGCGCTCGGCGCCCGCAAGATCTTCGCGTACCCCGAGTCGGACGTCGGGTCCATCGGGGTGATCTCGGCCCACTTCGCGATTCGGGACCTCCTCCGCCGGGTCGGCGTCTCGGTCGAGCTGCTCCACGCGGGCGTCCACAAGGACGCCTACCAGGGGTACCGCCCTCTCACCGAGGTGGAGCGGGCCAAGCTGCAGGCGATCACCCAGGAAGGGTACGACGTCTTCGTCCAGCTTGTGGCGAAGGAGCGGCACCGCCCCGTCGAGGAGATCCTTCCGCTCGCGACGGGGGAGTTCTGGACCGGGAGCCAGGCGCTCAAGCTCGGCCTGATCGACGCCCTCGCGGACCGGGAAGGAGCCCTGGAGGAGCTCGCGCAAGCCACCGGGGTGTCCTCGCGACGCACGGTGCGGGTGAGCCCGCCCCGACCTTTTCTCGACCGCCTGTTCTCGGGGAGCGCGGCGAGCCTCGGGTCGGGTCTCGTCGGTCGGTTCCAGGACGCCCTCGAGGACGCCGTTCTGGACAGCGAGCGCTACACGTTGCGCCGGTAACGTGGCCGCGAGCGGTTATATAGCGCTCCTGCGCTCGAAGGTCGAAGATGCCCGAAAAGCGCCAGCGCGGCTTCTCGAGTGCGGCCGGTCTCATCCAGTACTACGACATGGAGGAGACACGGGCGCTGAAGCTCAACCCCTACTTCGTGATGAGCATGGGGGTCGCCGCGGCGATCTTTGTCGAGATCCTGAACTGGCGACTTCTGTAGATCGCTAGCTGCCCGCGACCGAGGCCGCCAGGGAAAGCGGGTCCGGAACCGGGCTCCGACCCGGGAGGAACCGACCTTCGTTCGTCCGGCCGAGCAGCACTACCTTCGAATCGGGGGACTCGTCCAGGATTTGGTAGCCGCTTCTACCCGCCAGCCGCTGCGCGAACTCGGCGATCTCCGCGTGGGTCGGTTCCTGGTCGCGTCCGAGGCGTCGGCGCGACCTTCCCATGTAGACGTAGCCCTTCGGTTCGATGAAGTCGGGTCGGGCGGTGAGGTCGAGCTCGGCATACGAATCGATCCAGCCCAGGTTCCAGCCCCGAACGAGGGTGTGCCGGACCACCCGGCGGGTACGCAGGTCGCGCACGATGGCGAGGGACTCGAGGAGGCGCTCCCACGCGTCGTCCTGCGCCGGAAGGGTCAACCGGCGGAACACCTCCGCGTTCGGCGCCGTCACCGAGACGTAGAGCTGGGTCGGGAGAGGGTCGAGGGCGCGCAGGGCGTCCGGATTCGTCCCGTTGGTCACGAGGAAGGTCGTGATCCCGCGCTCGTGGCAGAGCTCCAGGAACCGGTTCATCTTCGGGTAGAGCGTCGGCTCCCCCGTGAGCGAGATCGCGATGTGGCGCGGGGTCTGTGCTTCTTCCCATTTCGCGATCGGGACGGACGGGTCCCCCTTGAATCCCGAGAGGATGCGGCGCTGCGCCTCGATGGACCGGTCGATCAGCGACTCCGGGTCGTCGAACTCCGGCATCGTCTCGTCGTTCTCCCAGCCCTGATTCCTCCAACAGAAACGGCACTGGAGATTGCACGAGTCGATCGCCGGCGACATCTGGAGACAACGGTGGCTCTCGATGCCGTAGAAGCGTCCCTTGTAGCAGTCACGCCCCCGGACGAGAGACTCGCGGGACCAGTAGCAGAGCTTGACGGCGCTGTGCTTCCCCACGAGCTGGTAGCCCTGGCCGCTCAGCTCGCTCGAAAGGTCCTGGTCCGCCATCGCCGGATTGCTCGACCGAAATCCGTCCCTTAAGTCTTTGGAACGCGACCTGGGGGACAGGGGGTTCTCGGGCGAACGCTTGAAGGACCGGGAGGCCCGGGAGCTGGTCCCGGGTGACCAGGGCGACCGAAGCCTGTCCGGGATGCGTAGCCCGGCGATTACGTGAACTCTTCCCGACCGAAGAGGAACAGCCCGCCGAAAGTGGTGAGCAGCCAGTAGCCCGTCATCACGACGATCCCCTCGAAATACGTCGGGTTGTACGTGGTGATCGTCGCGCGGGTGAACGGGTTCCTCGTCATCACGATGTGCCCGGGGACACCGGTCAACGGGTAGGCAAGGATGGAGTTCGCGTACGAGAGCAGGAACCAGGGCTCGGAGTGAGCTAGGTCGACAATGACCGTTTGGATGATGGAGAACCCGAACAGGAACAGGACCGCCACCAGGAGGACGGCGTACGCGCTGGTCTTGAACAAAGAACTGAAGAGGAAGACGAACCCCAAGAGGGCGAGCAGATAGAGCAACGTGATGGCGAACGACTCGATGAGGGGGCCGGGAACGGTGAAGGCCCCTGTTCCGAGGTAGTAGACCGCGTTGCCGGTGACGATGACCAGGTACACCGCGAGCGAGACGATCGAGGCGGCGAGCGCCGCCAGGTACTTGCCGGCATAGACGGTCGTGCGTTTGATGGGGAGACCCATCAGGAAGTAGCCGGTCTTGTTCTGGAACTCGCCCGCGATCGCGTCGCCTCCGAAGATGATGCCGGCGAACACAATGACGAAGGCCGCCCCGGAACCCCAGAGGCCCCCGTAAAGGTTGTTCGCGTTGTTGATCAACCCGGCGGGCCGATAGTAGGCGACCACCGTGGTGAGGATCGCTCCCGCAACGAGCACGATCCCCATCATCAAGATGAACCGCTGCGAACGAAGGTAATCGCGGAACTGGTATCGGGAGAGAATCAACGCCTGGGAGACGGTGCTGGGCACGTTTCCAAGAGTGCCGTCGGGGAGGGGACCCGTCGTCCGCGACGAGGGGAAGGCGGCCGCGACGCTCATGCATCCCCCACGGAGATCTCGCGAAGGTAGACTTCCTCGAGCGCGCTCCGCGACTCCCGGAAACTGACGAGCCCGAGCCGCATCGCCGCCAGCCGTTCGAGGAGCCGTGCCTGTTCTGAGGGACCGCCCCTCACTTGCAGAACGATACGTTGCGGGTCGGTGCGCGACCAGGCCGCGACCTCGGGGAGCGCTCCGATCTGGTCGGCCAACACCTTTTCGTCCACGGGCGACGCGAACTCTGCCTCGACCGCACGGTCTCCGGCGCCGAGCCGCTGCGTCACGTTCGCGAGACTGTCCGCGAAGAGAAGCTTGCCGCGGTCGAGGAGCGCGACCTCGTCGCACACGTCGACGACCTCGCTGAGGATGTGGCTACTCATGAAGATCAGACGATGACCTTTCTTGAGGCCACGAACGATCGTGCGCACCTCGGCCATGCCGCGGGGGTCGAGGCCCGTGCTCGGCTCATCGAGGATCACGACCTCCGGGTCCGAAAGGAGAGCGGCCGCGATGTTGACCCGCTGCTTCATTCCCTTCGAGAAGCTTCCGATCTTCTGGTCGATCCACTCCGTCATTTTGACCTCCTCGAGGACGATGGCAGTCCGGGACGCGACCTCGTCCGGACGCATTCCACGGAGAGCTCCGCTCATCTGGAACGCTTCACGTGGAGTGAGAGAAGGGTAGACTTCGGGCGTCTCGATCAGGTCGCCGCACGCCGCGAGCGCGCGTTTGCGGTCGTGCTGGACCGATACACCGTTGATGAACGCCTCGCCCTCGCTCGGGAAGATCAGGTCGGTGAACATCTTCAGGGTCGTGGTCTTTCCGGCCCCGTTCGGTCCCAAGAATCCCACGCACTTCGCGCCGTCCACCTTCAGGTTCAGGTGGTCGAGGGCGGTGAACGAGCCGAAACGCTTCGTCAGCCCGACTGCTTCGATACTCGGCGTCATAGTGACCGATAGGAGAGAGGTTGTGGTGGGCAAGCTCAAAAGCGTGCCGTATCAGTGCAACGGTGTCGCACGCGCCGGGGTCCGGACGGCTGCTCGTTCCACTCGGACCCATCGCAACGAGAGTGAATTCAGGACCACGGTGGTCGACGAAATCCCCATCGCCAGGGCACCGGTGATGGGGAGCACTGCGTACACGCCGAGACCGAACAGCGGAACAAGCGCCCCCATCGCCACGGGCAGCAGCACCGAATTGTACCCTAGCGCCCAGGTGAGGTTCCCACGAACCTTTCGAACCGTCCGCCGGCCGAGCCGAAGGGCTACGGCCACCCCTCGAAAATCCGGGCGGATGAGAATCACCCCACCCGCTTCCCTCGCCACCTCGGTGCCGGCGCCGATCGCGATTCCGAGGTCGGCCGCGATGAGCGCGGGGGCGTCGTTGATACCATCTCCGACGTAGGCGACCTTCCGCCCCTGGCTCTGGAATCTGCGGATCAACTCCAACTTGGCACGAGGGTCCGCTTCGGCGTGAACCTCTCGAATGCCGACGGAATCCGCCACCGCTCGAGCCGCGGCCTCATGGTCGCCAGTGACCATGACGACCGTGACACCGTCCTCTTCGAGGGTCCGTACCGCCGCCGCGACCCCGGGCGGAATCTCGTCCGAGAACCCCAACAACCCGATGGGTTGCCCCCCCCGAACGACCACCGAGCACGCTTTCCCGTGGCGCATCAACTTCTCGGCTTCGGGGGCGAGCATTCCGAGCTCCGTCCCGTCCTCCGCGGCCGAACGGGCGTTCTGCACGGCGACCGAAATGCCGTCAAGGGAACCTCGAACCCCGCGTCCGGGTTCGACACGGATGTCCGAGGCGATTCGGACCGGACCATGTTTTGCGGTCGCGGCCTCAACGACCGCCTTCGCGAGCGGATGCTCCGAGCCTCGTTCGAGGCCCGCTGCCACAGCGAGAAGCTCCTCACGGCCGATTCCCTCGGCGGGGAGGATGTCCGTCAGCACCGGGCGACCCAGCGTGAGCGTGCCGGTCTTGTCGGTGAGGACCGTGTCGATCTCGCTCGCTCGTTCCAGCGATTCTCGTCCCTTGAACAGGACGCCCTCTTCGGCCGCCCGACCCGTCCCGACCACGATCGCCGCGGGTGTCGCGATGCCGAATGCGCAGGGACATGCGGTGATCGCGACCGACACGAAGACCAGCAGCGCGATCGTGAACCCGGCACCGAGCGCGAACCATCCCACCGCGGCAACGGTGGCGAGGACGAAGACGACCGGAACGAACACCGCGGCGATGCGGTCGGCCAGCCGTTGCATCGGGACGCGGCTCGTCTCGGCTTCGGTCACGAGCTGCCCGATCTGCGCCACCAGGGTATCCTCGCCGACCTTCGTGGCCACTACCGTGAGCATCCCCTCACCGTTCGTGCTCCCCGCGATCACGCTAGAACCCGGGGCCTTCACCACGGGCATGCTCTCTCCCGTGAGGATCGCTTCGACCGTGGAGGAGCGTCCCTCTTGGACGACCCCGTCGGCCGGGAATCGCCCACCCGGCAGGACGCGGCATTGGTCTCCTACCTGCACTTCCGACACCGGTATCTCCTGCTCCTGGCCGCCGCGGACCACGAGAGCAGCGTGGGGGAGCAGCTCGCCCAGACTCCGAAGAACCCCGCGCGCCCGCTCGCGGGTCAGATGCTCGAGGTAGTTGCCCGTGAGGATCAGCGTCACGATCAAGGAGGAGGCGTCGAAGTAGAGGGACGGAGGAAACTCTCCCGGAACGAGCAGCACCACCACGCTGTACCCGTAGGCAACGGTCGTGCCGACCGCGATCAGAACGTCCATGTTCCACGTGCGACTCCGAAAGGCATCCCGGGAACTCGCGTAGAACTGGGAACCCGGATAGAACTGCACGATGGTCGCAAGGGCGAGCATCACCCATGCGTCGAACGGGACGCGAAGGACGTACGTGAGTAGAAGGACGCCCAAGGAGAGGGGCCAGGCCACCGCCAGCTTTCGACGCAGCGCGCGAAGGGCCCGCTCCGGCTGGGCGAACTCCTGCAGGCAGTGGCTCGAGCAGAAGTAGAAGTTGCGATTATCGCGGACGAGCTTGAGCTCCGCGTCGTGTTCGTCGACGAACATCCCGCACACCGGGTCGGTCGCCATACCCCTTCCGTGCGGTCGAAGCCCGGCGTCGCGCCTGAGTTGGAACGAGATCACCCGGTGCGCGGGTGGGTCTTTTCGTAGCTCTTTTGGCACGCGATCGAGCAGAAGTAGACGGTCGTCCCACCGTAGTTGCCGTGGGCTGCCGCCTTGCTCTCCTCGATCACCATACGACAGACCGGGTCCGTGACTTTCGCCATGCTAATGCCTCGCTGTGCGTAACGCCATTAGCTTATTTGCCTTTGGGGGATGGATCCTTCGTCCGGAGAGTGCTGAATGTCGGGTCCCGAGGCGACGGAGAGGGCGCACTGGTTCGCCCTTCATCTTGCGAACTCGACCGGTTGCGCGGCTTGCAGAGGAGGTGACGCGCTCGTCTCCGTCACGGAAGCCCGGCGGTGGGTCCGGCGAAGGCTCCCCGGAGAGACCGCCCCCCGGGACCGCGAGGAACTGAACTCGCTCCGCCGCTTTCGGACCCAACTGCGCCAGCTGTTCCAGAACGCCGCCGATGGCGTTCCCCCCGCCCGAGCGAGCCTGGTCGCGGTCAACCAGGCAGCGGCTTCTCTCGCCTCCCACCCCGAGCTCCGTTGGTCCCGGGGCCACTGGAAGGTCGAGCAGGAGGGTGGCGAGGGGGTCGTCCTCCACCGGTTGGAGGCCCTGGCGGCGCGGTCCGCCATCGAATTGGTCGCGGGGCCCCGCCCCACCACAATCCGACGGTGCGATGGACCGGGGTGCGCCCACTTCCTTGCGGCGAGGACACGCCAGCAACGTTGGTGCTCCTCCTCGGGATGTGGAAACCGGGTCCGCGTCCAGCGGCATTACCAAAAACTCCGCTCCTTGCGGCCCTCGGCCCGATCTCCGACTGCTGTCTGAAGGCCCCAGCTGCGAACCTCGAGCTCTTTCCGGGCGCTTCGACAAAGCTAAATTGTCCCGGGTTTCGCCGCCGCGATATGGCCGAGGAGCTCGAACCGACGACTGTGGCACGGCGGCTGAAGGAGCGACCCGAGACGATGGTGCTTCTGGATGTGCGCGAGCCGTACGAGCGCCGGCTCGCCTCCATCCAGCCGTCCCTGCACATCCCCATGAACGATGTCCCTCGACGGCTCTCGGAGATCCCCAAGGACCGCGAGGTGGTCGTCTACTGCCACTCCGGGGTCCGATCGATGATGGTCGCGGGGTACCTCGAGGGAGCCGGTTACTCGTCCGTGGCCAATCTCTCGGGCGGCATCGATGCGTGGTCGGTCCGGGTCGACCCGTCCATTCCCCGGTACGGCTAGCGGGACCCGAGGGAGCGCGAGACTGGGTACGCTGCCTGCGGGCTCAACGATAGCGGGTCCGGCGGCCGTTCGCGTCCGGCACCTGCTCGAACACCTCGATGTAACCCCGCATCTTCCAGTAGGTGTCGAGGAATTCCTGACCGCGCGCCGTGATGTCGTACGCCGGTCGGCCGTCGATCTCTTCCGACTTCAACAGCCCCAACGTCAGGAGACGGTCCACGAAGTTCCGTAGTCGGTCGACAGGCATGCCCGCGCCGTAGGATATTCGTGTGATGCGAGCGGACCCGTGATACCGCTTCACCACCTCGAGGACGGTGGCGTAGAGGTCGCTCACCTCCCGTCGTCGAGGACCGCCCGAACCACCGTTGAGCATTCCCGGGACCTCGGCTCAGAGCGGGAACGCCGGTAGGCTGGTCACCTTTTGCGGTGGCGACCGGACACGGGCTCCTTCTCCGAGCTCGAGCGAATCGGTGTAGACCACCTGGTCCACCAATGCGCCGTCACCGAGCACGACCTGCCGCGCGAACACCCGATGCGCCTCCGCCTTGTCCTCGAGCTCCACGGTGTCCCCGTAGATATCCTCGGCCGATGCTTTGGTACCGAGCCGAACGAATCCCCCGACGAGCGGACCGGTGGCCCGCGATTTGCGGTCGAGAACGACGCGGGCCCCCTTGAGACCCTCGCGCGTGGCCACCGCGCCGCCGATCTCCACGTCCCCGCTGAAAACGGCCTTTCGGGCGTCGATCTTGCCACCCACCTCAAGGACGCTTCCCGAGAGTGCCTCCCCCACCGAGATCTGGCCGCCGACCTCGAGCTTCCCCGTGAGTTCGAGCGCACCGCGCACCGTGAACTTGCCCCCGACCTCGACGTTCCGGCCCTTCCCGTTCCCGTCGATCGAACCGAAACCGCCGATCTCGAGGTCCTCGAACGTGAGGTCACGGTCGGCGTTCATCATGCCGCCGGCTTCGATTCGCCCGCCTTTCGCGGAGTCGTGGAACTGCGCGATTCCGCCCACCTCGAGCTCACCGAACTCGAAGGGGGCGCTCGAGCTGAAGCGGCCTCCCACCTCGACCGATTTGCGGACGATCCCCCCGGCGAGGCCCACCACTCCGCCCACCTCGAGCGAATCGAGCGCCACTTCGTGGAGTTCGACCGAGCCCCCCGCTTCGACGGACTCGGCGGTGAGCTTTCCCCCCAGGCGGAACTTTCCACCGACCGAGACCTTCCGGGCGGTCAACGTCTGCGCCCCGTCCAATCTCCCTCCCACCTCGAACTCGTCGGCGGAGGCTGGCCCTCCGACCGTGAGCCCGCGGTCAGCGTCGACCTTGCGCGCCCGTAGCTCCCCGGCCACCTCAACGGCTCCGTCACGCGCCTCGAGGTCCTCGACCACGAAAAGATGCCCTCGGACTCGGACGGTGCCGTCCTCCGAGCGGAACGATCGGCACTCCATGTCGCCCGCGACCGAGGCATTTCCCTCGAACCGAGCCTCCCCCGAGACGGCGAGGTGCCCATCCACGTCGATCTCCGTATCCTCCTCCGCTCGGAGGTCGCCGTCGACGGCTCCGAGCCGGACTTTCCCGTGCCGGGGGACGCGCGTGTCTGCCATCGAACGGGAGAAGGTTCCGCCCATCTATACGGGTAGGTCACGCTGGGTGACTACCGGGGCGGACTCTCGGGCACCGGGGGAAACTCCAATACTCACGCACTCTCCCCCTCCTCGTGCCCGATTCGCTCGAGCTCGTCCACCGGGAGGTGGTAGGCTGCGCCCGATGCCCCCGTCTCGTCCGGTACCGGGCGCAAGTGGCCCGGGAACGGAAGCGGGAGTTCCGGCACGAAGAGTACTGGGGCCGTCCGGTTCCGGGCTTTGGGGACCCGAACGCCCGTCTGGTCGCGGTCGGTCTCGCGCCCGCGGCCCATGGGTCGAATCGTACGGGGCGAGTGTTCACCGGCGACCGGTCGGCCGCCTTCCTCGTGCGCGCGTTTCACGAAGCCGGGTTCGCCAACCAACCGACCTCCGTCCGTAGGGGGGATGGTCTGCGATACCGCGACCTGTACCTGACCGCGGCGGTGCGCTGCGCGCCGCCGGACAACCGACCGACCCCGGAAGAGCGGGCGCACTGTGCCCCGTATCTCGAGCGCGAGCTTCGCCTGCTCCCCGAAACCCGGGCGATCCTGGCCCTCGGGGCGATCGCGTGGGATGCCGTCCGCGAGGTCGTTCCCCGGGTCTACGGAGGCGAGCGGCCCGCGGGAGGATTCGCCCACGGCGCATGCTTGCCGCTCGGGCCGGGGCGGCCGATGCTGTGGGGCTCGTACCATCCTAGCCCCCAGAACACGAACACCGGCAAGCTCACCCTTCCGATGCTGATCGACCTCCTCGAGAGGATCCGTGCTTCCTATACGCCCAGCACGATGGGCGGGGCGCGCCAGCCTTAACGGGCGAGATCGGTGGCCCGAACGATGATCGATTTTGAGCTCCTCGAACGGGACGGTCTCGCCCGGCGGGGACGGTTCACCACGCCCCACGGACCGATCGAGACCCCCGCGTTGCTTCCGGTGGTGCATCCGGACCCGGCCCGCCAGCCGGTCCCGCCGGACGAGATGCGAAAGCGGCTCGGGGTCGGGGCGGTGATCACGTCGGCGTACATCACGTGGAGAACGCCGCCCCTGCGGGCTGTCGCAGAGTCGGAGGGGATCCACCGATTGATCCGGTTCAATGGACCGGTGATGACCGATTCGGGAGCGTTCCAGCAGCACGCCTACGGCTCGGTGGAGGTGACCCCTCCGGAGATCATCGCGTTCCAGAACACCATCGGAAGCGACATCGCCACGGTCCTCGACGTGTTCACCGAGCCGGAGGACAGCTTCGGGGACACGGAGGCGGCCCTCCGCGCCACGACCGAACGAGCCCGAGAAAGCCGTCGCGACCGGCATGGTCTCTTGGCCGTCCCCGTCCAGGGTGGTTCACATTCCGAGCTTCGGGCCCGATCCGCGCGCGAGGCGAGCGCCCTAGGTGACATCCTGGCGGTGGGCGGAGTGGTCCCCCTGATGGAACAGTACCGATTTCCCGAGCTCGTTCGAGTGCTCGCCGCCACCCGTCCGAGCCTTTCCCCGGCGTGCGCCGTCCACCTCTTCGGCACCGGCCATCCGATGACCTTCGCCTTCGCCGCCCTGTTCGGGGTCGACCTGTTCGATTCGTCCGCCTACCACAAGTTCGCCCGACGCGGGAGCCTCATGTTCCCCGACGGTACGGTCCCCCTCGACGAGGTTCGGGAGAACGCGTGCCACTGCTTTCTCTGCTCGGAGGTCCCGCTCACGGAGGTCGCTCGTCTTCCGCCCGAGGAGTGCGAGCGCCGGGTCGCCTACCACAACCTCATGGTCTCGATGGAAGAGATCGCGCGAGTTCGACAGGCGATCCACGATGGGACCTTGTGGGAGCTCGCCGAACGACGCACGGCGGCCCACCCCGCCCTGCGGGCCGGTCTCCGAGAGGCGACGGCGCATCCCGACATCTTCCTCCCTACCGAACCCGACGCTCGTCGCGCGTTCCGTGAGGTCTATGCGGAGAGCACGAGCCGGCCGGCCGCGGTCCGGTTCCGCCACGCCGTGGAAGTGTATCGACTGGGCAAGAGCTCGGCCCGGCCGATCGTTCGCTTTCCCCTCCGCCCGGAGTATCTTCGCCATTTGCCGACGACCGATCGGTCCGGCACGCCCGTCGAGTGGGAGACCGACACCCCGTTCGGGCGCGTACCGGTGGAACTCGCCGACCTCTATCCGGTCGGACCGTACCTGGGCGTGGACGAGTTCCTCCTCCGTCCTCGGCATCGGTCCCCGGCCGACTTCGCCGATGCGGTTTCTCAAGCGGCGGGAACCGAGTTCGACCTCGACCGGGATTGGACCCCCGCCTGGGACGACCGGCAGGTGGCCCGACTCCTCGAATGGCGGTATGGCGGGGCGGTCGCACCGCAACTCAGCGAGGGCCTTCGGGCCGAACGGTCCCGTCGAACCGGTCGCTTGCGAGGGATGCTACGCGAGGGACAGCCGGATTTCGTGGTGGGAACGGATGGGGTACCTCGGCCGACGTTCCGGGGAGCTACTCGATTGCACGCCGGCCTTCCCCCGGGCCGCGAACGCGTCGTCGTGAATTCGGACGCCGTGCCTTTCGTCCGAGAGGGACGCAGCCTGTTCAGCCCGTTCGTGGTCCAGGCCGACCCCGCCCTGGTTCCGGGCGCGACGGCCCTTCTGGTCGATGAGAACGACGCGTTCCTCGCAGTCGGTCGTCTCGTGCTGGCGCCCCACGAGATGGGGCGACTCCGTCGGGGGGTCGCGGTGCGCGTGACAGCGCACGCCCATTCCCGGACCCCCGAACCCGAGGAGTGACCGACCGGCCTCGAAGCTCGGTCCGCGAGGCCCTCTCCACCGGTCGACTTTAAGACCGGGAGGTGTAGGGTCCCCCGGGCCGGCGCCCCTCGTGCGATGACAAAGACGTTCCTCCTCCTCCAGCTCGACAGTGAGGGCGCTCCCTATTCCGAGGTCGCCACGATCCTCGAGGACCTCGGTTTCCGCCCGGAGACGGAGGGATACGATTTTCTCTACGACTGGGGACGTCCCGCGAGTATCGCAGAATCTCTCGCTTTCGCCGACCGGATCCAGGAAGCGATGCACGGCTGTCGGGTGCGTTTCCGCATCGAATCGACCGAAGAGTGAGCGGCGCGGCCCTCGCGCCGTCCGGGGGTTTATAACCGCGTTCCCGGTGGTCGGCCGATGGTCATTCTGGGCATCGAATCGACGGCGCACACCGCGTCGGTGGGGATCGTCGATGAGACGGCGAAGGTGCTCGGTCTCGCTTCGGATTTCTATCAGCCACCGGCGGGGGGAATCCATCCCCGGGAGGCCGCGAACCATCACGTCGAGGTGCTTCCGGGCCTGGTGGAGAAAGCGCTCGAAGCGGCGCACGTCCGACCGAGCGAGATCGATGCGGTGGCGTTCGCCCAAGGACCGGGTCTCGGCCCGTGCTTGCGCGCCGGAGCGACCGTGGCGCGGATGCTCTCGCTTGCGTGGAACCGTCCGCTCGTCCCGGTAAACCATTGCGTCGCCCACGTCGAGATCGCCCGGGTCCTGAGCGGGCTCGACGACCCGCTGCTCCTCTACGCGAGCGGAGGGAACACCCAGGTGATCGCCTACGCCCGCCAACGGTACCGCGTCCTCGGCGAGACCCTCGATATCGGGGTCGGCAACTTCCTCGACAAGCTCTGGATCGGGATCGGCGGGAAGTTCCCGGGCGGGCCGGCGATCGAGCAAGAGGCGCTTCGGGGCGGGAAGCTCCTTCCCCTGCCCTACTCGGTCCACGGAATGGACGTCGCGTTCTCCGGGATGCTCACGGCGACCCTCGCGCTGAACGCCAAGGGGGCGAACCGACCGGACCTAGCGTACTCCGTGGAGGTCACGGCGTACTCGATGCTCACCGAGATCACGGAGCGGGCGCTCGCCCACCGGGGTCGCAACGCGGTCGTCCTCGGCGGCGGCGTTGCCTGCAACGGACGGCTCCGGGAAATGGTGCGTGTCATGACGGAAAGCCGGGGGGGCTCGATGTTCGGGCCCCCGCGCTCGCTGTGCGTGGACAACGGCGCGATGATCGCCTGGACGGGTCACCTCGCCTTCGGAGCCGGAGTGACGACTTCGGTGGAGGCGTCGGCGGTGCAACCCCGGCAGCGGACCGACCAGGTGCCCACTCCGTGGCGCGTCGACTGAGCGGTCCCGCCGTTAAGAGCGGTTAGGGACTGGCGGCTCCGTGGACCAGGTCGACGTCCTCGTCGTCGGTGCGGGTCCGGCGGGTTCCACGGCGGCCGCGCGGCTCGCGAAGGCGGGGCATTCGGTCCGTCTGATCGAGGAACACCCGAAGGTCGGATACCCGGTCCAGTGCGCCGGACTCGTTTCGCAGCGGGTCCTCGACCTTGCCGGCTCCGACTCGATGGTCCGGCGGCCGGTTCGAGGGGCCACGGTGTTCGGCCCGTCGCTCGAATCCATCTCGTTCCGGGCCGAGACCCCGAGGGCCTTTGTCATCGACCGGGCCGGCCTCGATGTCTACCTCGCCGACCGTGCGGCCCGGGCGGGAGCCGAGATCCGCACCTTGACCCGATTCGATTCGGTCGACGCCGGGACGGACGACGGGGTCACGGCCCGACTTCGCGGGCCGGACGGAGGCACCGAGGAGGTCCGCGCCCGCCTCGTCATTGGGGCGGACGGTGTGGCGAGCGCGGTCGCCCGGGCGTTCCGCCTCCGGCGCCCGGTCGAAGTGCTCCCTGCGTTCGAGGCCGAGTTCCCGGTGAGTCCCGGTGACCCCGACACCGTCGAGGTCTACCTCGGCCGCGCGTTCGCCCCGGGCCTCTTCGGCTGGTGGATACCGGACGGGGCCGGCGGCGCCCGCGTCGGCATCGCGTGCGACGCGGACGGAACGCCGGCCCGGAAGTACTTCGACAACCTCCTCGACTACCTCGCCCGGCGGTTCGGCCGACGCCTGGCCAACCCGACCGCCTACCTCGTCTCGGGGATACCGATCGGGGCGCTGCCCCGGACCCACGGACGCCGGGTCCTCCTTGTGGGAGACGCGGCGGCGCAGGTGAAGCCGCTCTCGGGCGGCGGGATCTTCACCGGAATGCGGTGCGCGGAGATCGCGGCCGAGGTCGCATCCGAGGCCCTCGCGAACAACGACCTGTCGGAAGCGACGCTAGGAATGTACGACCGGCGGTGGCGCGCGGAGCTGGGCGAGGAGTTCCGACGGGCGCTCTACCTGCGACGTCTCTTCACGCGTCTCTCGGACGACGAGCTGGACCGCGTCATCCACGCCCTCAAGGGCGCTCACCTCGCGGCCACGATCGTCGCGTTCGGGGACATCGACTTCCCCACCCACGTGGCGCGCGAGCTCCTGAAGGAGTCGCCCGGCCTCCTTCGATTGCTTCCGAAGGCCCTGGGGGCGTGGGTCTCGAAAGGACCCTACCGGGCGCCGGAGCTCGACTTCGGAGCCCGACGGAAGTAGACGTACGTCCCGGCTCCGACGAGAACGATCGCCGCTCCCAGGATCAGCGCGAGGGCCCAATCCCAGTTCGACGAGGAAACCAGGATCGCCGTCTCCGCGGTCACGCCGGAGACCCCGAGGGTTGTCAGGTTGAGGGTCAGGCTCCCGTTCGGGAGCTCGGTCGCAGCGGCCCACCGGCTCGCCGTGAACCATCCACGAGACTCGAATCGGTAGGTCGTACCGTTCGCCGTGAACGAAAGGGCCGTCCGGACCGCGAAGGTGCCCGCGGGGGTGCTGGTCGCGGTCGTGACGCCTACGGAACCGGCCTCGCTGGTGCCGGGGGAGAGCGCGCCCAGGGAGAGGTTGGCGGTGGTTCCCGAGGAGGTCGGGGTGACGAGGAGGGGAGTGCCCGTGCTCGCGACCGACGAGGTCGCATTGCCCGGGAAGGCGTTGAAAGCGTAGACGTCAAGCGTGAGGGACACGGCCGTCATCGGGGAGAAACTCGGAGGGTCGGCCACGTGGAAGGTCAGCGTCCCCGAGTTCCCGGGAGTCAGGTCGGGAGCCGAAAGGTTCGAGAGGAACGTGCTGTCGAAAGCGACCGGAAGGGGCGGGAATCCCGCGGCGCTGGCCGGCGAAAGGGGAGCGAAGAGCGTCACGACGGCGACCGCGGTCGCGAGAGCAATCCGGATCGAACGGCTCCAGGACCGCCGGGGCTCAGGCACCGGCTTCCTCCGGGAACCGACCGCTCTCCGCGAGGGCCACCAGCCGTCGGATCCGCTCGAGGGCCTGACGACGACCGCGCGGGCCCCCGACCCCCAGAAGCCCCGGGAGGCTCCCGGCGCTCGAGGGCGTGAGAAAGGCCGCCTTGTAGAGCGCACGAGCCAGGGCCCGGGGCCGCTGGGTAACCTCGACCGCGTCGAGGTCCGCTCGGAACTCTTCCCGTCGGGTCAGCGACTCGGCGAAGTACGCGAGGATCGGGTCCCAGCGCATCAGCCGAGAGAGCGTCCGGAAGAACGTGAGGTACCGCCCATCGAGCTCCCGGAGGTGCCCGAGCTCGTGGGCGAGGACGGCCTCCCACTCCCGCGGGTCGAGGTCGGCGAGAAGCCGGTCGGTGACCATGATCACATCCCGCGGACGCAGCCCGTAGCGTCCCCCGCGCTCGAGGAGGGTGAAGGCGAAGGCACCACCGTTCGCGGACCGGAACGCCCGGACGCTGGTGGCGGTCGCGGGAGGGGGCAGCTCCGGTGGCCACGGCAGCTCCCACGACGGGAACAGTCGGAGGAAGCCGCGACCGACCGTCTGGCTCAGGAGAAACGCGACGAGGAACACCAGGAAGGCGCCGAGCGCGCCGGCGAGCCATGCCTCGGCCGAACCGGGCGCGAACAGCTGGAACGGAGAGCGAGCGAGCGCGACCATCGCGCTCCAGCCCCCGTTCGCGAGGACGTAGACGACCGCCGTAGTGGCGAAGACCGCCCAGGCGCCGAGAAAGATCGCTGTCAGACGGAACAAGGTGGACGAGGCGGAGCGCCGGTAGGCGAGGGCGAGTGCGATGCCGAGAACGACCCAGAGCGCGACCGGTACGGAGAACAGGACGAGAGTGGCGAGCGACATGGTCGGAAGCGGGCCCGGCTCAGTCGAGCCCGAGCCGGCGCCGAAGTTCTCGCTCCTCTTTGGGTTTCAGCTTGGCGATCTCTTCGTCCAGGTGCACGACCCCCGCGGGGCCGAACATGTCGACCACGCCGCGCAGGACGTTCATGAGGTATTTGTGTTCGACGTTGGCGGGCCGGTACACATATCGTTCCCCGCCGCGGCAGGTCTCGCGTCGCCGCTTCACGAGGCCCTTTGCGAACAGTCGCGCGAGGATCGTGGCGACGGTCGTGTACGCGACCCGAACGCCCCGGGCCTCGAGCGCCTTGCGGACATCCCGCGCGGGCGCCTCGCCGAGCCCGCGGAGGGCACCCAGCACCTCCGCCTCCAGCGAACCCAGCATTCCCGCGGCGCCCTCTCCGACCGAGAGAAAAGGAACTCAGCTTAACACGTTGGACGTAAGCGAAAGGACCAGTTCGTACCGACCGTATTCGGCTCCTCCCGGGGCCCCGCACGCACGCGCGCTCTCGGTGGGCGGGCAAGGGTTAATGGGGACGCCTCGTTCGGCGCCATCGTGTCCGCCCGGAACCCGCGTCCGGAGAGCATCCTCGACCTGGTGGGCCGGACCCCGCTGGTTCCCCTTCGCCGGGTAACCCGCGACCTTCCGTACCGCGTCCTCGTGAAGCTCGAGTACTTGAACCCGGGCGGGTCGGTGAAGGACCGGATCGGGGCGGCCATGATCGAGGCGGCCGAAAAGGACGGTCGGCTCAAGCCCGGGGGAACGATCGTCGAGGCCACGAGCGGCAACACGGGGGTCGGTCTCGCGATGATCGCGGCGGTTCGAGGCTACCGGCTCGTCATCGTCATCACCGACAAGATGAGCTCGGAGAAGATCCGGATGCTCAGAGCGTTCGGGGCTCGGGTCGTCGTGACTCCGTCCGGGATGCCGCCCGACCATCCGATGAGCATGTACTCCGTGGCCCAAAGGCTGGCCGAGGAGATCCCGGGGTCCTACTTCCCGAACCAGTACGAGAACGCGGGCAACCCCGAGGCGCACTACCGGACCACCGGACCCGAGATCGCCGAGGACGTCCCCGACGGCCTCGCCGCGGTCGTGGGGACGGTCGGCACCGGGGGCACGATGAGCGGGATCGGTCGCTACTTCAAGGAGCACCGTCCGCAGGTCCGCATCGTCGCGGTCGACCCGGCCGGTTCCATCCTCGGCACGTACTTCCGGACCCACGAGCTCGGAAAGGCGGTGCCGTACCTCGTCGAGGGCATCGGCGAGGACATGATCCCGAAGTCGATCCACTTCCAGTACCTCGACGATTTCGTCGAGGTCGGGGACCGGGAGTCGTTCCTCATGGCACGCCGACTCACCCAGGAGGAAGGGTTGTTCGTCGGAGGGTCGTCCGGTTCCGCGGTGGTTGGGGCCCTCCGGTGGCTCTCCGGTCGTCCGATCCCCGAAGGAAGCACGGTGGTCGTCATTCTCCCCGATTCCGGCGACCGCTACCTCACGAAGGTCTACTCGGACGACTGGATGCGCGAGCAGGGACTACTCGACGTGGCGGCGACGGCCCGGGACCTCCTCGCACGAAAGACCGGCACGCCCGCCCTGGTGGCGGTCGAGCCGACCACGGTGGTCCGCGACGCGCTCGCGCTCCTTCAACGGCATGGGATCTCCCAGGCACCGATCCTCTCGGCGGGGAAGCAGGTCGGCCGCGTCGAGGAGGACGACCTTCTGCGACGCGGTCTCACCGACGAGACGATGCTCGACCGGTCGGTCCGGATGATCCCGTCGAAGCCGCTCCCCGAAGTATCGACCGACGCCTCGGTCGCGGAGCTGCTACGCGGCCTCCGCGAGGAGAGGACCCTCGTCGTGCGGGACGTGGTCAGCGGGACCGTCGTCGGCGTTCTCACGCGGCACGACCTCGTAGGGTACATGTCCGAAGAGGGAGGACCCCATGCGGTTTAACACGCGACTGCTCCACGATGCCCAGCCCGCCGACCCGCTCACGGGCGCGGTGAACACCCCGATCTACCTCTCGAGCACGTTCCGCCAGTCCGCCCCGAACCGGAACCAGGGGTTCGTCTACTCCCGTTCCGGAAACCCGACCCGTGCCGTGCTCGAAGCCACGCTCGCCCGGCTCGAAGGGGGGTCGACCGGTCTCGCCTTCTCGTCCGGGCTCGGGGCGCTCACCACACTGCTCGAGTCGGTGGCGAGCGGCCGTCGCATCGTCTCCGTGGACGACGTCTATGGGGGCACCTGGCGGCTGTTCGAGCATCACCGTCGGCAGTTCGGCGTGCGGGTCGACTACGTCGACATGACCGACCTGGCGCGGCTCCGCGCGGCCCTCACGACGCCCGCGGACCTCGTCTACCTCGAAACCCCCACGAACCCGCTCCTCAAGCTCGTCGATATCGCCGGCGCCATCCGCCTTGCGCGCCGGGCCGGGGCGATCGTGGCGGTTGACAACACGTTCGCCACCCCGGCCCTGCAGCGCCCCATCGAGCTCGGGGCGGACATCGTCCTTCACTCGACGACGAAGTACCTCGGGGGTCACTCCGATATCATCGGGGGGGCCCTCGTGATGAAGGACCCGAAGGTCGGAGAGCAGTTCGCCTGGCTCCAGAACGCGGTCGGCGCCGTCCCGAGTCCGGTCGATTGCTTCCTTGTGCTGCGCGGGATCCACACGCTCGGGGTTCGCATGCGGGCCCACGGGGAGAGCGCCCGTGCGGTGGCCGAGTCCCTCGAGGGCCAGCGTCACGTTCGCCGGGTCCTCTACCCGGGTCTACGGTCCCATCCCCAGCATGCGCTCGCCCGGCGCCAGATGAGCGGGTTCGGGGGCATGGTGAGCGTGGAAGTGGAGGGCGGTCGGCGAGCGGCCCTCCGGTTCCTGAAGGGCCTTGAAGTGTTCACGCTCGCGGAAAGCCTCGGCGGCGTCGAGTCGCTCGTCGACCATCCCGCCTCGATGACCCATGCGAGCGTTCCCCGACGCGAGCGGGAGGCCCACGGGGTCACGGAGGGACTGATCCGCCTCTCGTGCGGGATCGAGGACCCCGCGGACCTGGCCGACGATGTGCGTCAAGCCCTGAAGGGGATCTGACCGTGCGGCGCCTCACCCTCTACGACACTCGCACCCGCTCGAGCCGCGTCTTCGCCCCGATCGCGCCCCCCCGGGTCGGACTCTACGTCTGCGGGCTCACGCCGTACGCCCCGGCCCACATTGGTCACGGACGCACCTTCGTGTTCTTCGACGTCGTGGCGCGGGCGCTGCGTCGGTGGGGCTACCGCGTGTTCTACGTCCAGAACGTCACCAACCTCGACGACAAGCTGATCGCCAAGGCGAGCGAGGAGGGGGTCGAGCCGCTCGCGCTCGCCGAACGGCATTTCGCCGAGTATCAGCGCGCGATGGGCGACCTCGGCGTCCGGTCGGTCGACCACTACCCGTTCGCCACCGATTATGTGCCCGAGATCCTCGCGCAGATCGGCACGTTGATCGAGAGGGGCTACGCGTACGCCGTGGACGACGGCTCGGTCTACTACTCCGTGGCCAAGTTCGCCGAATACGGAAAGCTCTCGGGCCAGAAGATCGAAGCGCTCCAACCCGGAGCTCGGCTCGAGCTCGACGTCCGAAAGCGTGCTCCCGAGGATTTCGTCATCTGGAAAGCGACGACGCCGGGCGAACCGAGCTGGGAGAGCCCGTGGGGCCCGGGTCGTCCAGGATGGCACATCGAGGACACCGCGATGATCCTCCGCCTCCTGGGGGAGCGCTGCGACCTCCACGGGGCGGCCGTCGACCTGATCTTTCCGCACCACGAGGCGGAGGTGGCGCTCGCCGAATCGACGACCGGCGCGGCACCGTTCGCGAATTTCTGGATGCACGGCGGACTCCTCCTCATGGAGGAGGAGAAGATGTCGAAGTCGCTCGGGAACGTCGCCTCGCTCGTCGAGGCGATCGAGCGCTACGGCCCCGGACCGCTTCGCCTCTACTACCTCAATGCGCAGTACCGCAGCCCGCTCGTCTACCAGCCCGGGAAGAGTCTCGAAGAGGCGCGGGAAGCCTATGCCCGCCTCACGGTAGTGGCGGAGCGGATCGCGGAGATCCTGGAACGGGACGGTCCGGAACGTCCCGGCCCGGAGATCCCCGACCCCCTCGGCGAAGAAGCCGAGCAACTGGTCGAACGGCTCGACGCCACGCTCGCCGACGATTTCAACACCCGGGAATCGATCGCCCTGCTCTTCGGCTGGACGCGACGCCTCGCGGAGGAGCTGCCGCGTCTCGAGGGGTACTCGGGCGGCGCGCTCGAGGAACTCGCCGCGCCGTTTCGTTGGGGCGAGGAGGTGCTCGGCCTCTTCGGCCGACCGCCCACCGGCCCGACGGGAGCCTGGGCCGCCGTCGTACCGGTCGTCCTGGCCGCGCGGGCCCGGGCGCGCGCCCGCGGGGATTACGCGGAAGCGGACCGGATCCGTGACGAGCTCCGGGCGGCGGGCATCGAACTCGAGGACGACTCCCTGGGGACCCGCTGGCGGGCCGCTCCGAAACGGTAGCGCCGCATGCGGGGTTTCGGATTCCACCGGCATGGCGGGCTCGAAGAGCTTTCTTTCGTCGACCTTCCGGACCCCGTGCCCGGTCCCGACGAGGTCCGTGTCCGCATCCGGGCGGCGGCGTTCAACCATCTTGACCGCTTCACGCTCGAGGGGATCCCCGGGGTTCCGATCGCCCTACCGCACGTGCTGGGCTCCGATGGCGCCGGTACGGTCGACGTCGTGGGCGCCGAGGTGCACGACCTCGCCCCGGGGAGCCAGGTCCTTCTGAACCCGGGGATGTGGGACGGTACCTGCCCGGCCTGTCTCGCCGGGAACGAGGCTCTCTGCCGGAACTACCGCATCCTGGGCGAGCACACCCAGGGTTCGATGACGAGCTTCGCGGTGGTACCCCGCCGCAATGTCTACCCTCTTCCCGAACGAATGACCTTTGTCGAGGGGGCGGCCGCTCCCCTCGTGTTCCTGACCGCCTGGCGCGCTCTCACGACGGTCGGGAACGTTCACCCCGGCGACCGGGTCGCGGTCGTGGGCGCGGGAGGCGGTGTCCCGACCGCGGCCGTGCAGGTCGCGAAACTGCTCGGTGCGACGGTCGCCGTGGTCTCGCGGTCCCCGGAAAAGGAGACCCGAACCCGGGAGCTCGGGGCGGACGCTTTCCTTCCGTTCTCGGAACAGCGAACGCTCGACCGGGCCCTGTGGGAGTGGAGCGAGAAGAACGGCGTGGATGTGATCCTGGATTCGGTCGGCGCCGCGACGCTCCCCCGGTCCGTCCGCTCGCTCGCCCGCTCCGGCCGCGTGGTCGTGATCGGGGCGAGCTCGGGACCGCTGGTGGAGTTCGACGTCCGGACCCTCTTCTGGCGGCAGGCCTCGGTTCGCGGAAGCACTATGTCGTCCCGCCGTGAGTTCGAGGAAGTGCTGGCCCATCTCGCCACGGGCCGTCTGCGCGCGGTCGTCGACACCGTCGCTCCGTTCGAGCGCGCGACCGAGGCCTTCCGGCGGTTCGACGCCCCGGACCTGTTCGGAAAAATTGTCGTCGAGGGACCGACTTCCTGACCGTGTGGACGCCCCCGTGTCGAGGGAGAACCCGGGTAGTCGCCGGCGAGCGAAGGCACAGTTAAATACCAGAAGTCGACCTTTCTTCGGTCGTGAGTCGTTCACTGGGACGTCCCTCTCGCTCCGGGGGAACGCGTCGCCACGTTTCTGACCGAATGCCCGGAATCTGGGTCGCGGCCGTAGTTCTCCTGGTCGTCGTGGGGTCCCTCGGCCTGCTCTCGATCGTGGGCCTCGGGGCTCGGCCGGGGTCGCCGAGCTCGGGTCCCTCGTCCCAGGCCCAGTCCGCGGCCGCCCCTCCCACCCACGGCGACCTCGTGGTCGGCGCGGGCCAGACCTACGTTATTCAGCCCACCCTCGCCGGTCACACCTACTACCAGGGCGGCAACATCACGGTCGAGGCGGGCGGCACCCTCGACGTCCAGAACGTCTCGCTCTCCTTCGTCCAGTACGTCGCGGACACCGGGACGGCCCAGCAGCGCCTTTCGCATGTCTTCAACTTCCACGACGCCGGCACGGTCAACTTCTACGACGCGAACCTGACGACCGATGTCCAGGTCATCAACGCTTTCGCGAAGCTCAACCTCACGGTGACGGGGAGCCTCTACGCCTGGGCCTCGACCTTGGCCTTCCCCGGCTGGATCTACGTGAACGGCCCGAGCGCCGTCGTGACCCTGAACCAGTCGACCATCACCTGGAACTCGGCGGTCCAGGGCCTCGCCGAGCCGCTCGCGATCCTCGGGGACTCGATGTGGTCCCCGACCATCAGCGTGAGCGGCGGGGCGTCGATGAACCTTTTCGCAAGCCAGATCGAACATGCGTACGCCGATGACACCGCTGCGTTCGGCTACGCCCGTCCGACCCCGCTCACCTTCTTCGACAAGACCGGGACGGTCATCCCCACCGGCAACACCGGGACGTTCCGGGTCAACGGACCCTCCGACTCAGCGAACCTGACGCTCGATTGGCTCTATCCCGCCGCGGCCGCGCTGAGCGGGCTCGTCACGGTGAGCTGGACCGGTTCGGTGTCCGGCGATTCCACGGTGTCGGTGAGCGCGGTCTACGGAGCCACCTACCCGCTGATCGCCTCCACGACGCTCCCCGGGAACTCCACGGGCGTGCTCACCGTCCCGTTCACGGCCGGCCTCCTCAACGCGATCTCCGCCGGCGGGATGCTGCAGTATCTCAACACCACCGGCGATTTCGGCGTGGCCGGTGCGATCGACGTCCAAGTCCATGTCCTCTCGGGCGCCGACGCGAACGTCACGGCGGCGACCTTCCAGCTCAACACGACGGGGCCCTCGTACGATGACTACGTCACCGGGGCGGGCTCGAAGCTTTCGGCCGTCGATTCGGGCCTCGGCTTCAACTGGAATTCCTACAACGCGTCCTTCGGCGCCGCCTACTCTCAGGGGCAGCCCTACCCGTGGAACTCGAACAAGTTGCACTTCACGGACGGCGCGGTCGGCTATCTCGCGAACATCACCACGCCCGGCGCCTCGCTGCCCGGAGTCTTCGGCGCCTCGGCGATCCTGCCCGACAGCTCGAGCCAGGTGTTCTTCTACCGGTGGGCCCAGTTCAACCTCACCGGGCGCGGCGGGCTGCTCCCGATCCAGGGCGCCACCCTCTCCGCGTACTACGCCTACGACTCGAACCAGGCGAACAACGCCACCACCACGGCCCTCAACCACATCGCCTCCGCTGACCCTTCGATCTGGGGCTACCTCCAGTACTGGGACTCGTTCCACGGCGTCGCGCAGTACGCCACGTCCAACGCGGCGGGTCAGGCGTTCCTTCTGCTCGCTTCCGGAAACCTGTCCGGGAGCACGCTACCGGACGGGATCTTCCTCGGAGGATACCACATCGGGGTTTCGGTCCCCGCGGTCGGCGTGGGCAGCCACTGGTTCAACTGGTCCGTCCTCCCGTATCCGACCGGCGTCGCGATGGGGAGCCTGCACTACAACGGGCCGGACTTCGCGCCCCCGCAGGGCTTCCCGGATTACTACGGCTCGGTCGCGGTCGGTTCGGTCACCGTCTCGGCGAACGGCGTCACGGCCTCCGTGGTCGACATCGGCCAGACGCTCGGGGTCCGGGTCCACGTCCTGGACAACGGCACGGCGACCATCACGCAGGTCCTCGCCGAGCTCTACTACAACAGCTCGCTCCTGCCTCAGGCGCTTCTCGCCTCGAACGAGACGACGACCCTCGACCTTACTGCGGTGGGCCAATCCACGAACCTGGACCTCGCGTGGGTGGTCAACGATACCGTCACCGGGCTGCACGGCTGGTCCCTCCAAAACCACAGCTTCACTCTCGTCGTGCAGTGGAACTACAACGTCCCCTCGCTCGCCGGTGGAAGCGTGAACCAGGACGTGGGGGCAACCATCGACCCCTCGCAGATCGCGATCACCGCCTTCTCGCCGCCTCCCACGACCCTGAAGCTCACCGACACCTCGGACTACCTTGCGAGCGGGACGCTCGTCTACAACGGCTCTCAGCCGGCGACGGTCTACCTCTTTGCGACCCCCGTCGGTGGCAGCGGTCAGATCGAAATCGCCGCCAACACGACCTACTCGGGGACTTTCGCGCTGCCGCTGTTCCCGCTCTCGACCACGGACCTGTCCCCGGGGACGAGCTACACGCTCACGGTCACCGCGGTCTACAACGACCGGTCGTTCAACTACACCGTGCCGGGGACGTTCACGGTGCCGAAGAGCCCCAGCTCGCCGGCCAGCTTCCTCTTCCAGACGTTCCTCGGCCTACCCGTCTGGGCCTGGCTCGCCATCGCGGGAGCCGCCGTGGTCGGCATCGTGCTGTTCCTCCTCTTCGCCCGCCGTCAGGCCGCCGGCAAGCTCGTCGAGTGCGGCGAGTGCGGCAACCTGATCCCCGAGGAGGCCACGGTCTGTCCGAAGTGCGGCGCAGAGTTCGAGGTCGACCTCATCCGCTGCAGCCGATGCGCCTCCACGATCCCGGCCGACTCGAAGTTCTGTCCCGAGTGCGCCGCCCAACTGCTCGGTAAGCCCGGGGAAGCGGAGTCCGACCCCGAGAAGCAGGCGTACGCGGACTTCACCCAGAAGTACCGGGCCGAGGCGAAGCGGGAGCTCGGCGACAACTACACGGAGGGCGCGTTCTGGGACTGGTGGAAGCGCCAGCCGACGTACACTCCGTTCAGCCAGTGGAGCCTCCAGCAGGGATCGGGGACGGCTCGAGCGGGCATGACCGCGCCGCCCGCCGGCACCGAGACCACGCCCGAGACCCCGCCGGGGAAGGCGCCACCCCCCAAGGGCGGCGCCGGCTGGTCGGAGACGGGAGTTGCACCCCCGGCCGCCGCGAAGCCGTCGGCGCCACCGCCCACGACGGTCCCGCCGCCGGCGGCGGGGGGCGCCAGCCTCAAGGCGTGCCCCAGCTGCGGCAAGGAGATCCCGGCCGAGTACCTCGTCTGTCCGTTCTGTAACGCCGTGACCCAGTAGGCCCGAACGGACCAGGGCGCCGGCGCCCAACCCCTTCCTTCCCTCACCCTTTATCTCATCCGACCCATCCGCGACGCGGTGGGTCATGACCGGGGACCTGGCGCGGGGTCGCCTGAAGATCGACTGGGCCCGAGCGCACATGCCCGTCCTCGAGGGAATCCGCCGGCGCTTCGAGTCGGAGCATCCCCTCGCCGGGCTCACGGTCTCGGCCGTGCTGCACGTCGAGGCGAAGACCTGCGCGCTCGCCCTGGCCCTCAAGGCGGCCGGGGCGGACGTCCGTCTCGCCGCGAGCAACCCCCTGTCGACGGACGACGACGCAGTGGCCGCCGTTCGTGAGGACGGCGTCCCGACCTGGGCCGAGAAGGGGGAGAGCGTGGCACAGTACCGCGCCGGTCTCGATGCGATGCTGGACGCGGACCCGGACGTGATCGTCGACGACGGCGCCGACCTGGTCGTCCTCGTGCACACCCGCCTCGGGAAGCGAGGCAAGATCCGGGGCTCGACCGAGGAGACGACCACCGGAGTGACGCGGCTCAAGGCTCTCGAACGGTCCGGAAAGCTCCTCTTTCCCGCGATCGACGTCAACAACGCCGAGATGAAACATCTCTTCGACAATCGCTACGGGACGGGCCAGTCGACGATCGACGGCATCCTCACGGCCACGAACCTGCTCATCGCCGGGAAGGTCTGCGTGGTCGCCGGGTACGGTTGGTGCGGGAAGGGCGTGGCCGCCCGGCTCCGGGGCCTCGGCGGCGACGTGGTCGTGACCGAGGTCGACCCGGTGCGGGCGATCGAGGCCCGTCTCGACGGGTTCCGCGTTATGCCGATGCTGGACGCCGCGCGCGAGGCGGACCTGATCGTGACGGTCACCGGGAACACCGACATCGTCCGGGCCGAACATTTCCGCGTTCTCAAGGACGGCTGCCTCCTCGCGAACTCGGGCCACTTCGACGTCGAGGTCTCGCGGCGCCAGCTCGAGGGTATGGCCGTCGGCCACCGCACGGCCCGGCCGAACGTCGAGGAATACCGCTTCGCCGACGGTCGGAAGGCGTACCTCCTCGCCGAGGGACGGCTCGTGAACCTGGCCGCGGGCCAGGGCCATCCGGTCGAGATCATGGACCTCTCCTTCGCCCTGCAGGCGCTGAGCGCCGAGCACCTCGCGAAGCACGGCCGGGAGATGGAGCCGCGCGTCCACCCCGTTCCCGTGGCCCTCGACCGCGAGGTGGCGCGCGCGGCGCTCGCGCCTCTCGGGATCCGGCTCGAGGAACCGACGGACGAACAGGTGAAGTACGCCCAGGCGTGGGAGGGAGGAACGACATGAGCGAAGAGAAGGTCCCGAACGAGCTTCGATACACGAAGAGCCACGAGTGGGTGAAGGTCGAGGGGAACCGCGCGACGGTCGGGATCACGGACCACGCCCAGGGGGCGCTCACCGACATTGTCTTCGTCGACCTGCCGGCGACCGGGAAGGTCGTCCCGAAGGGCGGAAGCGTGCTCGTGCTCGAATCGGTGAAGACGGTCGCCGACGTGTACGCCCCCGGGAACGGGACGGTCGTCGAGGCCAACGCGGAGCTCAAGGCGCATCCGGAGTTCGTCAACCACGACCCGTACGGGAAGGGTTGGCTCTACCGGCTCGACCTCTCGGCCCCGATCGCGACCGAGGAGCTCATGTCGGCCGAAGAATACCGCGCGTTCGTCGCCTCGGGCAAGTAGTCCCGTCCGCTCGCGCGCGCCGGCCCGGTCCTACCGTCCCTTGAACTCGGGCTTCCGCTTTTCGAGGAACGCCCGCATCCCTTCGAGACGGTCCTCTGTTCCGAAGGTGAGGCCGGCCGATTCGCCCTCGAGGTAGAGGGCGCTCGCGAGCGACGCGTCCATCCCGCGGTCGATCACGCGCTTTACCCACTGGACACCGAGGGGCGCCCGGCTCGCGATCGTCTCGGCGAGCGCCTCCACGTCCTCGCGGGCCCGGTCCGCTGGTACGACCTTCGCGACGAACCCGAGGCGCATCGCCTCCTCGGCCGAGACCGGGACCCCGGTGAACGCGAGGAGCTTCGTGCGGGCCCGGCCCATGAGTCGGGTGAGGCGGGTCGAACCTCCCATCCCCGAGTGGATCCCGACCGTGACCTCGGGCAGCCCAAGAAGCGAACCCTCGGCGGCGACGATGAAGTCCGCCGCGAGAGCGAGCTCGAGCCCTCCTCCCAGCGCGTACCCCTCGACGAGGGCGATCACGGGCGCGGGGAACTGCTCGATGCGGTCCGCCACCTTCTGACCGTGGAAGCCGAAGGCGACGCCCTCGGCGAGACTTGTGCGCTCCATCTCCGCGATGTCGGCGCCCGCGGCGAAGACCGGGGAGGAGCCCGCGAGGACAACGACCCGGATGCCGTGCTCGGCCTCGAGCGAGTCGAACGCGTGCCGGACCTGGTCGAGGACGTCCGAGTTGAGGGCGTTCAGCGCTTCCGGCCGGTCGAGGAGCACCCACGCGACCGGTCCTTTCCGCTCCACGCGGACGAGGGCGAGCCGCCACGCGTGCTCTCCCCGCGCCACCCGCTCCCTGAGGTCCTTCGACACGGGGAAGTTCCCGGGCCAGCGCGCGGCGAATTGCTCCACGAGGCGTAGCCCCTCTGCAAGCCCCACGGTCGACAACTGGGCGAACGGTCCCCACTGCCGCCGGAGGCCCACCGTCGCCCCGCGGTCGGTCGCTTCAGGCGTCGCGACCCCCTCCTCGACGAGGCGCGTCGCGATCCCGAAGGTGAGGCCGAGGAACCGCTCCCGGACGGCCCCTTTCTTCGAAGGGTCAACCTCGGTCTCCTTCCATCGCCACGGCTGGTTCGCGCGGAACTGGGACTCGAGGAGCTTCGAAGGTGCGTAGGCCGGCCCGAACGCACGGTAAAGGCTCGTCTCCGCATGGAAGGCGATCGCGATGCCCGTGACGTTCATCAGCTCGAACGGTCCGAGCGTCGCGCCGAACAGCTCCCGGCCCACCTCCTCGATCGTGGCGAGGCTGGCCACGTTTTCCTCGGCCAGGCGGGTCGCCTCGTTGAGGTACGGAACGAAGAACCGGTTCACGCAGAAGCCGGCCCGGTCCGCGGTCTCGATCGGGATCTTCCGGATAAGGTAGGCGAACCGCTCCAGCTCGGCCATCGTCGCCCGGTCGGTCGCGGCCCCGGCGATGATCTCGAGGAGCTTGTTGACCGCCGCGGGATAGAAGAAGTGGAGTCCGGCGAACCGGCCGGGGTGGGGAAACGGTGCGGCGAGCTCGGTCACCGAGAGCGATGAGGTGTTGGTGGCGACGATCGTGTCGCGGCCGACGAGCGGCGCGACCTCCGCGAAGAGGGCCCCCTTGACCCCGTATTCCTCGAAGACCGCCTCGATGACGAGCGCCGCGTCGCGGACCGTGGAGGTGAGGTCGGTCGAGAAGGTGACGCGGGCGAGCACTTCGTCCCGCTTCGCCGGGGTCATCTTCTTCCGCTCCACCGCGCCAGTGAGCATCTTCTCGAGGAGACCCTTCCCCCGGGCGATCGCGGCCTCGTCGACGTCCCGCACGCGGACGGTGAACCCGGCCTGCGCGCACGCCTGGGCGATCCCGCTGCCCATGTTCCCTCCGCCGAGCACGGCGACGATCGCCGGAGGTCGAAGCGACGGAAGGGGCATGCGGAACCACCGAGAGCCCCGAAGGGCGCTCGGCGGCGGAGCAGGGGCGTGGATTATTAACCGTTCGGTGGCCGGCGGGTCGTCCCGGGACGGGACCTTCGACCCTAACACCCCTTAAGGGAAGAACCCTGACCTCCGCGTGGCCTCCGAATCGACCGACCACGAAGTCGAAGCGGCGCTGACCTCCGAGCGACAGTTCGTCCTCACCCTCGGCGGGTTCGCCCTCGAGGTCGCCGGGGCTTCGCTCGTTACTCACGAAAAACTCCCCGTTCCCCGGTTCAACTTCGTTCAGGAGCTGGGCGTCGGCCGCGAGCGACAGACCGCGTTCTTTGAACACGCCCTCGACCACTACTTCCAGCGCGCGTTGCGCCCGACGTTCCGTGTCCCTCTCCCGGTGCCGCCGCACGTCGACGCAGGGCTGCGACACTTCGGATTTCGGCCCACGGCGGTTCCGCTCGTCCTGATGCTCTCCGAAGGTCAGCTCCCGAACCGGGTCGGGACCGAGGCGCAGGTCCGGGTGGCCGACCGCCGGGACCTGGACCTCGTCACCTCGTTCTGGACCTCGGAACGGGAACGACCGGAGTTCCGGACCGCGCTCGACATCGCGTGGTCGCACCCGAATCCGAACGAACAGCTCGTGCCGCTGCTCGCCACGCTCGACGGCGCTCCCGTCTCCGCCGCCCTCGTCTATCGGTACCGGGCCGCCGTGGGGGTGCACGCGGTCGCGACCCGGCCTTCGGCGCGCGGAAGGGGCGCGGCCTCAGCGCTCGTGACCTTCGCGCTCGGCCGTGCCGTCGCGGGACCGGCGACGGTGTACTCGATCCTGGCCGACTCGACGAGGCTCGTGCGACACCTGGAAGCACTCGGGTTCCGAGCCGGTCGATCCTTCGCGGAGTACGAGCTCCCGGCGTCCGCGGAACTCTCCTTTCCGTCGCCGGGACCGCTCTCCGGACCTCGATGGCGTCCGCCGCGCTCGAGGACGTCCGGTGAGAGTGGGGCCGGGGCGCCGACGTCGCTCCGCGCCTAGGCGCGTGCGCGCAGGCCCTGCAGCTTCATGCGCTGCTCGAGCGAAGCGATCGTACGGATCGTGGAGACGACCGTGTCCGCGTTCAGCGAGATCGAGTCGATCCCCTGACGGACAAGGAACTCGGCGAACTCCGGGTACACGCTCGGGCCCTGCCCGCAGATCCCCACCGACCGGCCCTCGGCGTGCGCACCCTCGATCAGGATTTCGATCGCCCGCAGCACGGCCGGGTCGCGCTCGTCGAAGTAGCCCATCCGGCCGAGCGTTTCGGAATCGCGGTCCGCCCCGAGAACGAGCTGGGTGAGGTCGTTCGAGCCGATCGAGAACCCGTCGCAGTGTTTCGAGAACTCCCGTGCGAGCAAGGCGACCGACGGGACCTCGGCCATGAGATACAGCTGGAAGTCCCGGGAGCGGCGCAGTCCCTGCGCCCGCATCATCTCCGCGATCTCCTCGAGCTCCCACGTGTTGCGGACGAACGGCAACATCACCATGGCGTTCTTGAGGCCCATCTCGGTCCGCACCCGGTGGATCGCCTCGAGCTCGCAGAGGAACGCCGGCCGGTAGACGGGCGAGATGTATCGGGAGCATCCACGCCAGCCGATCATCGGGTTCTCCTCGACCGGCTCGAACTCCTCGCCTCCGGGCATGCCGCGGTACTCGTTCGTCTTGAAGTCGGACGTCCGGATGATCACGGGCCGCGGATGGAACGCCTGGCAGACCTTGCCGATGCCCTCGGCCAGGCGTCGGACAAGCTCGTCCTTACGTCCCTTCTTGAGGAGCGCCAGAGGATGCTCGCGCACGTGGGCCGTGAAGATGAACTCGATGCGCAGGAGACCGACGCCCGAGACCGGTAGCCGGGCGTATTCCTCCGCCTTCTCGGGAACGCCGACGTTCACGTAGATCTTGGTGGCCGTGACCGGGGCGCCCTCGTGAGAGATGACGCCCGCGTGACCCGCCCCCGCGGCACCGGCGGAGGCCGCGGCCTTGGTGGTGCGGAGCCCCCGGAAGACCGAGCCCGTCTTCCCGTCGACCGTGATCTCGGACCCGTCGGGGACCAGCTTCGTCGCCTCGCGCGTGCCCACGACGCACGGGACGCCGAGCTCGCGCGATACGATCGCGGCGTGGCAGGTCATCCCGCCCTCGTCCGTGACGATCGCCGCGGCCCGGGACATGGCGGGGACCATGTCGGGGGTGGTCATCGAGGTGACGAGGATCTCGCCGGCCTTCAGCTTCTCCATCTCGGCCGGGCCATGCAGGATCCGGGCGATGCCCGCGGCCATGCCGGGGCTCGCGCCGAAGCCACGGAGCAGCGGCGCCTCCTCGGCTCCCCCGCCTTTCTCGCCCGGCGTGGGACGACCTTCCTCCAGTGCGCCCGGGGCCGTGGACTTCGGGATCGTCGTCACGGGCCTCGCCTGGACGATGTAGAGGGTCTCCGCGTCGCCGCACCACTCGACGTCCATCGGGCGACGGTAGTGGGATTCGATGACCCGGGCGAGCGAGGCGAGGCGCTGGAGGCGAGGGTCGGGCAGCTTCTGGGCCTTCCGGTCGGACGCTGGGACTTCCTCACGTCGGTTTCCTCCACCCTCGGCCCGGACGATCCGAACCTTCTGCTCAGATAACTGCTTGTGGATGACCTTGAGGGTACTGCCGTCGATCACGTAGTGGTCGGGCGTCACCTCCCCGCCGACGATCGCCTCGCCGAGGCCCCAGCCGGCTTCCACGATCATGTGGTTCTCTCCGGTGTTGGGGTCCCGGGTGAACAGGATGCCGCTGACGCTGGCGTCCACCATCTTCTGGATGAGGACGGCGAGTCGCACCGTGCGTTGGTCGAACCCCTTCCGGTGACGGTAGATGAGGACGCGCGGAGTGAACAGCGACCCCCAGCACTTGCGGACCGCGGCGATCACCTGGTCCGTGCCGGTGACATTGAGATAGGTGTCCTGAAGACCGGCGAACGACGCCCCCTCGAGGTCCTCGGCGGTGGCGCTCGAACGCACCGCGCAGAAGCGGACCGCGAACTGATGGGCGAACATCTCGTAGGCCGCCTCCACCTCTTCCCTCAGTACCGGAGGGAACGGGACCGTCTCGAACAGCTTCCGGATGCGCTGCGAAGCGGCATCCACCGTTTCGGCCTTGTCCTGCTGGATCGTCGCGAGCGCGGCGGGAAGCTCCGTCTTGAGATCCGTCTGATCCACGAACGCGTCGTACGCCTCTGTCGTCAGCACGAAACCCGGCGGAATGGGGAGTCCCTCCCGGACGAGCTCCCCGAGCTTGCTCGCCTTCCCTCCTACGAGGGCGAGGTCGGTCTCCGAAACTTCGCCGAGGCTCACGACCCGCGCCATGATCGCTCGATCACCTCGTCCGGTCGAACACGAACGCAACCAGGTCGGAAGTAGGGGAGTACGGATGGACCACGCGCTCCGAAACGACCGAGAACGCGCCGACCGGGGAAAGCAGCTTCACGAGCGTGGTCCCCCTCGATTCGAACTCCGTCCGGGAAACTACCTCGTAGTAGTAGAGTCGTCCCCCGGGAGCGGTGGTGCGCGCCACCGAGGGTAGATACTTAATCCCTTCGTGCGGGAGATTCATTACCACCCTCTCGACGGGGGCGGCGGTGGGCAGGAACTCCTCCAAAGGAGCGCAAACGGCACGAACCCGGTGGCCGTACGGGACGCGCCCGAGCGTGGCAGTTAGGAGAGCTATCGCCTCGGCGTTCGAGTCCACCGCGGTCACGTGCGCGGCCCGACCGAGGTGGGCGATCGTCACGGAGAAGGGGCCGACCCCGCAGCAGAGGTCGTAGACGCGTTCGCCGGGGCGGACCTCGTCGGCCACGCGGGCGTGCTCGCGCGCGAGCCGCGGGGAGAAGTACGCTCGCTCGACGTCGACCTCGAGCTCGACTCCGTTCTCCCGGTGGCGCGTCCTCCACGCCCCCGAGCCCGCGACCCGTTCGACCGTCCGACGGCGATCCGGGCCATGCACACCATGATCGAGCCCCACGAGACGAGTTCCCGGGACGAACCGAAGGAGAGCCTCGCCCACGGCGGCCTTCTTCGCCTCGAGCTCCCGGGGCAGCCGGATGAGAACGATATCTCCGACGACGTCGAACGACCGGGGGAGCAGGACCTTTTCGTCCTCGCTCCAAGCCAGCAGGTCCCGGTACTGGACGGGGCCTTTGCCCGGGACGGGACGAAAATCGCGCTCGACGACCTCTCCCCACGCGGCGGGCACGTCCTCGGGGCCTTCGGCGAGCGGAAGCACGAGGAACTCCCCCTCGTGGCGGATCTCGAGGTCCGTCCGCAAGAGGCCCGAGTCCACGAGGTCCTGGCGGACTGCCTCGCCTCGGAGCCGCGGCACGATGAGCCCGGGGGCGATCATGTCGAGGGGGGAGGAGGATGGAACAGGAGCGGGAGGACGTCGGCGCCGGTACGTCGACCCAACGCTCCCCGGGACGCGGCCAACTCCCCGAACTTCGGGGGGCCGACCCCGACGGAGGAACGTACTCCGGCTCCCGCGAGGAGGAACGGAACGGGGTCGTCCGAGTGCCCCTTCAGGATGCACGGAGTGGCGTGGTCCGCCGTGACGGCGATGCGGACCCCGGAAAGGTCGAGGTTCTCGAGGAACGGGCCGAAGAAGGAGCGGTCGATCGCCTCGACGATCTCCCGCTTGAGGGGAGCGTTGCCGTCGTGGCCGGGCTCGTCCGGGCCCTTGAGGTGAACGTAGACGAACGGAGTCCGGGACAGGAGTTCCTTCGTCACCGCGGCCCGCTCTCGGTAGCCCGCGTCCCGGTCGGCGCCCATCGGACCGACGTACCGATCTTCTAGCCCGAGCACACGGGCGATCCCCCGCTCGACCGGCATCTCCGTCAGGGCGGCTCCCCTCACCCCGTGCTTCTGCTCGAAGGACGTTGGGGGCACCGCGGGAAGCGCCCCCGCATTCCGGACCAACAGGCCGTTGGCGACCTTCTTCCCTCCGAACGCGCGACGGGCATTGACGCGGTGACCGGCCAAGACGTCGCGTGCTCGTGCCAGGAACAGATTCACCGCGGTGGCCGTCCGGGCGGCCGCAGGGGAATTGTCGAGCGGTCGCACTTCGAGGAGCTTGGGGGATTCCGGCCGACGGGCCTGACCCATCCCTCCCACCTTCTCGTAGAACGGGTCGGCGTTCGACACTTCCGGGGACAACGGACCATCGGTCGTGGGGTGGAACCAGAGGACGCCCCGGTGTCCCACGGTCGAGCGCACCTCCGCGCGCACGCCCTCGGGCTCGAGGAGGCGCGCTTC